>SWCC01004727.1_pt1 | contig 71379 bp, 46 predicted proteins | sample 4692971 | NCBI WGS metagenome assembly SWCC01 (sample SAMN10267277, study PRJNA491770) | bioreactor metagenome | isolation source: DHS bioreactor inoculated with subseafloor sediment | place: Japan: off Shimokita Peninsula | collected 2006-08
TAGAAACTAGCGCAAGGCCGTTTTGAGTCACAAAAATAAAAAAAAATCAGATTTTGATTGGATTTTAACACAGAATCTTCGCTGAGCTCACCGCTTAGGCGGTTCGGTTTTCAAATTCCGCTTAGCCCTCACTTGTTGAACGAATGATTGCGTTGATTTATAAAAATTCTCCTAATTCCCCAAATACTCAAAATACCATTTTGCTGCTTCTTTCAGTCCTTTCGAGAAACTGTATTCTGGTTTATAGCCCAACAATTTAGCTGCTTTATCAATCGAAGCGAGTGAATGTAAAACATCCCCTTTGCGCGGTGGGCCAAATTGAGGCCTGATTTCTTTAACATGTGGCTTAAACTCCGAAAGGTTGTTAATCAGTTGATCATAAAGCTCCAGCAAGCTGGTATTTTCACCAAACGCTACATTGTAAACGGTGTTTACTGCATCGGGATTGGTGGAAAGCAGGGCCAGTTGATTGATCTGAACCACATTTTCAACATAGGTAAAGTCGCGGGATTGTGAACCATCACCATTTATGACCGGTGCTTCTCCGTGGAGCAGGCTTTTGATAAATTTTGGAATTACCGCGGCATACGCGCCATCGGGGTCCTGACGTCTGCCAAAAACGTTAAAGTAACGCAAGCCAATGGTCTCAATTCCATAAAGGTCTGAAAAAACACTGGCATACAATTCATTTACATATTTGGTAATGGCATAGGGCGACAAAGGTTTGCCAATAATGTCTTCCTTTTTTGGCAAAGCGGGATGATCACCATAAGTTGACGAACTTGCCGCGTAAACAAAGCGCCTGATGCCTGCATCCCTGGTTGCAACCAACATATTGAGGAAACCGGAAACATTCACTTCGTTTGAAGTAATAGGATCGTTGATGGAACGCGGTACAGATCCTAAGGCGGCCTGATGAAGCACATGTTTTACCCCTTCAACAGCCTTTTTGCAATCCTCAATATTACGGATATCGCCTTCAATCAATGAAAACAATGGATGCTCCATAAAAGGAGCAATGTTCTCCCGTTTCCCGGTGCTGAAATTGTCGAGACAAACAACCTTATTGTTCTGTGAAAGCAGCGCTTCTAAAAGGTTGGACCCGATAAAACCGGCGCCACCGGTAACCAATACACTTGAACCGATAAGTTTTTCCATAAATTACATGATTTGAATGCAGTGATTACTGATTTCTACCCCGTGTGAATGATGAAAGCGGCAACAGGATTTTATCAAAAACGAAATATTGAATCAGCACAAAATCCTTTTCGTTGTTGATGTAGGCATACATTCGGTCCTTGTCAAAAGTTATGGTGGAGCCATCAAACACATCAATTTCAGGCTCGGGCAACATGCGTGGGAACGTTTTTACATCCTGCACTTCGCCGGTTCTGGTTTTAAGGGTAATGATGTGTGTGGGTGTTACTCCGGTAATGGAATCTTTCCGGCCCGGCTCCATATCATTGAATAAGGCTTCATACCGTATATTTTTGAAGGCATTTACAAACGCCATCAGTTGAAGCGTATCATAGGCTGCGAGGGTTTTATTGTCGGCAAGGCGCACCAGATCCAGTGAGGTATTGTTCTTGTTTACAACTTTGTAGGATTCTTGTGGTTGCTGTGGGAACTCAACGGTGATGTAATCAATTTCGGGCAGCTTTTTATTGAACACAGTGTGATCGCGCCAGTCCGTATCGGCAGTGGAGAAACGTGTGGCGATGTATCCCCTTAAACCCGGCATATAAAGCACAACCGGGGAGTCCGAGCCTTCCATAAGCGCGTATGTGCCGTTGTTGTCCATAGTGGCATCTCCAATATAGTAGGTTTTAGTCAGTTTCTCGTAAGGGAAGAACTTGTACTGTCCAATATTGATGCGATGGCTGTTCTGGTAAATTTCAACCTTTACCGACCTTGCCGATAACAAGGTAAGGATATTGTTGTGGGCAGCTTTGGCAACTGGTTCGCGCACAGCCAGGTTGGCCACGGTGAGTAAAAAAGTGTTGATGTTTTCAGGATGTGCTTTAAAATCATTGTTTAATAACCATCCGTCTTCCTTGCGCTCAAGCAAAATGGACCGGTCAGATTTATCCGACATGAAAATTTTGGTAATTGAAGCCGTGTCAGATACTGCGAAATCAAAAAGCGATTTATCGAGGGTGCTGTTTGATTTGTTGAAAAAGAGGAAACCGGCAACAATGGCCAATATTAGCGCTAGGAGTAAAGTAATTCTGGTTTTATTCATTTTTTCGATGCTTTTTTCATTAAACGATTTTCAACGGCCTGCCTGAATGCTTTCTGAGGCTATTGGGCATAACGTCTTTTCCGGAGGAAGAACTGAATTAAACCGAAAAGGATGACAAGTATAATCGGCCCTGCTGTGTTGATCAATTGCCATGTGAGCAGATTTTTACTTACCCTGGCACGGTCAAGCGGACGAAGTTTCACTTCCCGGCTGCGCACGGCCATCAATCCGGTATCATCGCAGAGGTAATTTACTGCATTAAGCATCAGGTCTTTGTTGCCGAATGTTTGTCCGGTAAAGCGGTCGTATCCCAACGGATAAGGATTGTAGGTGCCGCCGCTGAACTGAACCTGGTTTTTTATCATATCGCCATCCGCAATCACAATCATACGGTTTTCGGGGCTTTTTGCCGTAAATCCTATTTCGGGGGCCTGGGAAATTTCTGCCGGAATCCGATTGTTAAACAGTGATTCAAACTCGCCTTCAAGCAAAACGGCAACCGCCTGTGGTGCCTGGTTGTACTCTTTTGGGTCCGGCTCTTTTCTCAGGATTTCAAGATCAATCATCACCGGTGTCATTGCAATCCTTGTATAATCGGATGTTTTGAGCAATATGGTTTTTCGCAATGATGGATTCCCGACGGTATCAATACTGCTGACAAATTCTGTGCGCACCGCATTCAGGTTATTGACAATGGGGTGTGTGGATGTAGAGGCAAGTACCGGAAAATACAACCATGGATAGAAGCTGTACTGCGGCTGATTCCCGATATTCCCGGTATATACCGGAATGGGCAATGCATTCAGGTCAAGCAGCAGGTTGCTGTTCAAACGTATGCCATATTTGAAGAGCTGGTCATTCAGGTTAATGTCTTTGGTGATGCCCATGGTGCGGTTCGCGGCCTGTATGCTGTCCATGCTTGCTTCAACGGGATCAATCAGCCAAAGCACTTTTCCGCCTTTCATCACAAACTGATCAATGACGAACTTGTCCTTCTCACCAAATACACTGTCGGGTTTGGCAATGATTATGGCCTGGTATTTATTTATGATCGCAAAACTGCCGTCTTCGTTCTCTTTGCGCTCTGTAAGGGCATTTACCCTGCCATCAAGTTTCGCCCGGTCAACAATATAATAGTCCGATAATGCCTGCGAAATATCGGCAGTTTCAATGCGCGATAGCTCTCCATGTCCTTCGGTGAAGGCAATGTGTGGTTTAGAGGCTGTACTTAGTTTTCGGATGGCGTTTGAAATGTTGTATTCCATTGCCTGCACCGAATTGTTGATGATGGCATCAGGTGGGGCGCCAACCTGTTCGGCCAGAAGGTTAACGGGTATTTCCCTGCCTTTGTGCGAAAGAATGGCACCGGGGAAAATTCGCTGTTGTTGCTGACCTTCTTTTATCCTCACGTTGATGTCTGTAGGCTGCAAGCCTTGTTGAATCAACCGGTCAAATACATCGTTTCGGGTTTTGGCATCGGCAGCAGCGGAAGGGTTAATGAACTCGTATTCAATATTATCGCTAAAAGCCCTGAATTCATCAAGCATTTCGCGTGTGGCGCGGTTCAGTTGCTTGAATCCGGCCGGGAATTCACCCTCAAGGTAAACCTTGAAATAGAAAATATCATCCGTTTCGCGCAGCAATTTCTTTGTGGAAGGGGCGAGGGAGTAGCGTTTCTCGGAGGTTAGGTCGAGCCTGAAATACAGGGCTGATCCAATGATGTTTAGGAGGACGACAATAACCAGACCCAGAAACAATTGCACCATATTTGTGCTGCGGACATTTTTATAGGTTTTATCTGACGGATTCATTGGCAATTTCTTGACTATTTTGGATGAGCAGGCTTAGGCTTTTTTCGGGGCAGCAGTGGTTTTCTCCCATTTGCGGCTTTCGAGTGAGGTTTTGGTCATGAGCAGAAAGATGGCAATAAGCCCGGCAAAGTAAAGCACATCCCGCGTATCAATAACCCCCCGGCTCATTGAAGTGTAATGTGCCTGTATGCCCAACGACATGATAAACAAGTCGATTTTTCCAAAAAGGGCAAGGCCTGCAATAATATCAAACCCCATTAGAATAAACCCACTGATAATCAGCGACATCATAAAGGCTACAATCTGATTGTCGGTAACGGAAGAAATGAAAAGACCGATGGCGGTAAAAGCGGAAGCCAGAAAAATAAGGCCAATGTATGAACCCCACAATCCACCCATATCGAGATTGCCCACCGGATTTCCCAGCAGATAAATGGAAATGGCATAAATAAGCGTTGGCAGAACAGCCAATAAGACCAGGGTTATGCCTGCAAGATATTTTGAGAAAATAATCTGGGTGTCTGTGAGCGGTTTTGTGAGCAGCATTTCTATGGTTCCACTGCGCTTTTCATCGGCAAACGACCGCATGGTAATGGCGGGGATCAGGAATAGAAATACCAACGGAGCCAGGGCAAACATGTTTTCGAGGCTCGCATACCCAAAGTCAATGATGTTGAAGCCCATAGGGAAAACCCACAGGAAAAGGCCGTTGATAAGCAGAAAAAACGATCACGGCAATATAGCCTATCAGGGAGTTGAAAAAGCTGAAAATTTCTTTTTTGTAAAGGGTAAACATAGAACGGATGAACTTAGGCCTGAATCAGGCGGCTAAATTACTCAAAATTCTGGAAAGCACGCCGCAATAAGCCAGCGCAGGGTAAGGGAATGTTAAAATATGCTAATTGTCAAATTCTATTAAAACAACATCGTCGGTATGCAGGCCAAGCAGGCTGGCAGCATTTCCGTGGTTGATGGCTATTTCAATAAAACCGGTAGAACTGGGGATAACGGCAATTTCCCCGTCAGGGACATCGGTGTAAGCGCTTCGCAGTTGATTAACCTGATGTTTGCGCCCTTTGATATTTAAGGAAAATTTTCTCTTGTTGCCTGCTTCTTCCAGTTCATCAAGGGTAATGTTCAGAAATACATTTTCATAATTATCGGTGTAAATTACCCGGCCTGCAATGGTGTTTCCATTTACCTGGGATTTCATACTGATCAGGGCATTGAGATCGGTGCGCAGGTTCCCAAGCGCCTCCAGGGGTTCGCCCTTTGCAATATGAACCGCAGCCTTTACAAACCTGTCGCGGGTGGAAAATGTGAAAAATCCCGAATCCTGTGTAATCTCAAGTTCGATGATCTTTTCAGGTAGTGAATCAAACATCAGGGTAAAAATACCATTGTCGGTGCCAATGAAATATTGTCCGTTATGAAGCAATGCAATGTGGGGCGTGCGCTCGGATTCTTCGGTGTTGATGCCCACAATGTGAATAGTTCCCGGGGGAAATGCCGGATAAGCGTTGCGCAGTATAAACGATCCCTGTTTGAGGTTATAAGGGGAAATCTGGTGCGAAATGTCAATGATGGTTGCTTCGGGCAACCGACTGATAATGGCACCTTTCACCGCTGCAACGTAATGATCGCGCAATCCCCAATCGGAAGTAAGTGTGATAACAGGTGACATTATATGTTATAAAGTATTGTGAATCAAGATTATGATGAAAATTATAGAACGTACTGACTTTGTTCATGCAAAATTACATTATCTATTTATGAATCAGGTAAAATTATTCAAAATAAGTGGATAAAAGTTTTGAGGTGATTTTGATAGATAGTGACCCTAAGGAGACGAGAGCATTTGAAAGTTTTTGCAATAAACAAAAATCGTTGCTAAGCGGAATTTGTAATTCCGCTTCGGAATTTTTAGTAATTAGAAGCCTGCCGAAGAGTGTTTATTTGGGTGATGATAGAGCGGCATTACAAATGCCGCTCAGCCACATTGGGTGATGATAGAGCTGGATAAGCATTTAAAAGTTTTTGCAATAGACTAAAATCGCGGCTAAGCGGCATTTGCAATGCCGCTTCGAGATTTTTAGCAATTAAAAGTGATGAAAAGTGCTCATTGGGTGATGATAGAGCGGCATTACAAATGCCGCTCAGCCCTGGTAATATCCTAAACAAGGGGTTGCAACCCCTTGTTGAACTCCTGGTTTACCTTCGCGATTTGAGCTAAGCGGCATTTGTAATGCCGCTTCAGGATTTTTTAGCAATTATAAGTCTGCCGAAGAGTGTTTATTTGGGTGATGATAGAGCGGCATTACAAATGCCGCTCAGCCCTGTATTGACCTCGCATAGCTGAATTTCGATCAGTAATATCCTAAACAAGGGGTTGCAACCCCTTGTTGAACTCCTGGTTTGCCTTCGCGATCTGCGCTAAGCGGCATTTGTGTAAAACCTAAAATTCAACTACGTTTGCCGGAAATTTGGTAATGATCAGGCACATTGTTTTTCTTAAAAGTCGGCTACCTGAAGATAGTCTTGAAGCTGATTGCATAATTGAGGAAGTAAAGTACCAACTGGAACTCTTACCTGCCCTCATTCCTGCTATTGCCCGTTTTGAGGTTAACTGTGTGGTAAAATTGGATGCTGATTCCCCGGATTTGGTATTGATCAGTGATTTCGTTGATATGCATGCGTTAGTGGCTTATCAACACCATCCTGCCCATTTGGCTTTTATGGAATGGAACAGGGATAAATGCCCCAGAATACTTTCAGCAGATTATCCTATTCACAATAATGATGAACAATAGTACTTTCGGCAAACTTTTTGATGCATCTGATACTTATAAAACCCTTGAATAATGAAAAAACTTCCCCTGTTTCTTGTTTTGCTCCTACTTGTTGCACTCAACTCATGTGATCTGAAAAATGAGTCCTATAGTAATTTTTACGACAAAGTTAACCTGGAAACCCTGATCATTCAGGACAGTGCCTTCCTTGGTGATACCGTGAATATATACGCCCATGCCTCTGCCCCCAATGGCTGCTGGAGCGAACTTGACTGTTTCTTCTATCCTTACAACGACAGCACATACCTGCTCAATGCCTTTGGACGTTACGAATCCTATAATGGTGTCTGTCCCGAGATATCCATTGTCAAAGACAGCACCTTTCTTTTCATTCCTGACACAACCGGAACCTATGTATTTGTGACGGAATCTCGATCCAGTATGCCAAAATATGATACATTGAGGATAGTTGATCCGCGATAATATGATCTTTTTTGTTGAAATCCCCTGAAATCTATTGTTATTTCAGGGGATTTCCTATTTTAGTGGAATCAAATCCGGTCTGAGTTCATCTATTTGAGTATTCACTGAAACCCCGAGAAATGAAAAACATTGCCGCCCCGGTTGAACCTGGAGGAAGAATCATCATTCTTGATATCCTCAGGGGAATCGCCATTTTTGGGATATTGATGGTCAATATGAAACTCTTCGTCCATCCAATGAGTTCTATGATGGTGAAGCCCGATGCGGAAAGCTCAGTCATTGGTTTTATTCCTGATTTGTTTGTGCGGTTTTTCTTTGAAGGTAAATTCTATACCTTATTTGCTTTCCTTTTTGGTTATGGATTCTGGATATTTATTCAAAAACAGGTTGTTTCGGGCAGCATCATTCCCATTTTCAGAAGACGATTGCTTATTCTTCTCCTGTTTGGTATCTTGCATGTAATCTTGCTTTGGGCTGGCGACATTCTCTTCTTTTATGCTCTTTTTGGCTTTTTTCTGATTGCTTTCCGCAAAACTTCCGACCGGAAACTTATGGTTTGGGGCACCATACTTATTTTGATACCTCCATTAATGACTGCATTATCGGGCGGTATGATCGCATTGGGCTCATCCGTGCCAGAAGGCAAGGCGGCTGTTGAAGCTGCCCTTTCTGAAAGTGCTGCCGCTATAACCCGGTTGAATCAACGCGCTTATCTCATCTATGGTACGGGATCGTTTAGGCAAATCATCGGTATCAGACTTGAAGAGTGGCAAAACCTGTTGCCTGCAATGATTTTCTTTTATCCTGCAGTATTGGGGCTTTTCTTTTTCGGAGCAGTGGCTGCGCGAAAGCGTATGGCTGAGATTCACCGTACACAGCTTCCCTTTTTCAAACATGTGCTGCCCTGGAGCCTTATGGTTGGGCTGATTGGTGAAGGCTTTTATACCTATAGTTATTTTTATGCAAACCCAATGGCCCTCGATGGACTCACCATATTGTCCGTATTTTCTCATACAATAGGAGCACCGGCAATGACACTATCCTATATCTGCATCGTAGTTTTGTTGTATTTGAAAGGTTGCTTTGCCGGACTGTGTAACGCCCTGATACCGGTTGGCCGCATGGCTTTAACCAATTATTTGCTTCAGTCACTTATTTGTACCTCCATTTTTTATGGTTATGGATTGGGATATTATGGCAAAATAAGTACTGGTCAGGGACTAATCCTGGGGGTGGTAATTTTTATTTTACAGGTATTTTTCAGTCGTTTCTGGCTTTCGAGGTTTCGTTTTGGCCCAATGGAATGGTTGTGGCGGAGGTTGACTTATCTTAAGCCACAGGCAATGGTTAAAAGAAGCAGCCCGGTTAAGGGTTAAGTGAATTATCATCTGTTCGGGAAATGTAAACTTTTGGGGAGATTGGGAAGTGCTTAGCACCTGATCTGTGCCAATAATTGGAAAAAGAAATATATAGTTACTGATTGGGCGGGTCAGGTTCTCAGGAGAGTTGGGTTAACTTTCTGAAGTTTGGCGTTTACCTTGTCACTTTCTAGTTTTCTATGATGATCATTTCGATTTTCCACTCAGTGATGCATGCTTTCTAAGTGAAAAAGAAATTGTATTTTTGAAACCCTGCATTTTTATTATTCAATCCATTTGTGATGAAAAAAAGATTCTTCAAAGCACTTCCAACCTTTCTTCCTCTAGTATTGTTAGCTGCATTTGCGGCTGTTGTGCTTCTTCAGCCTAAAACTTCTGATAAAACCAACCAAATTATGTTGGAGCGCACGGGATTGCAAAAGGAACCCGGCTATTTGCCCAGCGATTGGTTGGCAAGACAACGTGCCTATCCGCAAGGCCAGATTAAGTCAGCCTCTTACCTCACCGCCATGCGTCAGGCCAATGTAATGCACCAGCAGGCAACACGCAGCAATTTCACCTGGGAATTGGCTGGCCCCACCAATATTGGGGGAAGGATCACCGATATCGAAATGCCTGTTGGCTCAACGTCAACCATCTACATAGGTGCTGCTTCGGGCGGTATTTTTAAAACGTATGACGAAGGGGCAACCTGGACCAATATTTTCAATCAGGCCGCAACCATTTCCATTGGAGATATCGCCATTGGAATAGCGGACACCAATCTGATTTACGCGGGTACCGGTGAGGCCAATGCATCGAGTCAGAGTTTTATGGGAGATGGAATTTATAAGTCAATCAACGGTGGCGAAACCTGGCAACATGCCGGACTGGAGCATTCTTCCTTTATTGGCCGCATAATCATCGATCCTCAGAATGAAGAGCGTGTTTTCGCTGCAGCCTGCGGGAACCTTTTTACACCTGATGAACACCGTGGTATTTATCGCACCACCAATGGCGGACAGAACTGGGAAAGGGTGCTTTTTCTGAGTGATTCCACCTCGGGCATTGATCTGGTGCAGCATCCCACAAATCCCGACATTCTCTACGCAACAATGTGGGAGAGGATTCGTGGTTTGAATTACCGCCGCTCCTTCGGTCAGTCCTCAGGCATCTGGATGACCTCTGATGGAGGTGATACCTGGTCGGAACTTACGGGCGGATTGCCCACCGGAAGCGATGTGGGCAGGATTGGTCTGGCCATTTCGCCCTCAAATCCTTCGGTACTGTATGCTTTTTACGACCGGCAATCCCAACAGGCTGTTTACCGCACCAACGACGGAGGCGAAAACTGGACCCGCACCAATGACAATGCCATACAGGGGATGAACAGTACTTTTGGCTGGTATTTTGGTCAGGTTAGGGTTGATCCATATATTCCTGATGTGATCTATTTGCTTGGTGTTGACCTTTTTACTTCTTTGGATGGTGGCAGTAGTTTCGATCAGTTGGCCGGATATTACAATAGTGATGAGATTCATGTGGATCACCATGCCATGTTTATTCACCCGGTAACAGGCAGAATTTATGAAGGGAATGACGGTGGTTTATACACTTCAGATGATTTTGGTAATACCTGGAATTGGGTCAACAATATTCCGATTACACAATTTTATGATATCGAAATCGATTACCTGAATCCTGAGCGGCTGTTTGGAGGGACGCAGGATAACAATTCAATACGGACAAAATTTGGTACGGTCGGCGGCTGGGACCCTATACTTGGGGGCGATGGTTTCTATGCATTGGTGGATTATACCAACTCGAACATAGTTTATGCTGAATACCAGTGGGGTAAGTTGCACCGGTCCACCAATGGTGGCAATTCGATGTATGGCATCAATGATTCCTGGTCCGGCGACAGGGTGAACTGGTCGGCACCGGTGATTATGCACCCGCTAAATCCAAATACCTTATATTTTGGAACGTATCGGGTCTGGAAAACCACCAATGGAGGCTCAAACTGGAGTGCGATGAGTGGCGATCTCACCAATGGTGATGATGGCAGCACTTTTCATACCATCAGTACACTGGCCATTTCACCCATTGACCCAAATATTTTGCTGGCGGGTAGTGATGATGGGAATGTAAACATCAGCCTTAATGGTGGTTTGATCTGGAATAATATCAGTGCCGGCTTGCCCGACCGATGGATTACACGCGTTGCGGCCGATCCTTTTGATGCGAACACCATTTATGCAACCTGTTCCGGGTTTAGATGGGACGAACCCCTGCCGCATGTTTACCGGTCATCCGATCTGGGACAAAACTGGGAATCCATCAGCGCCAATTTGCCTGAACTACCGGTAAATGCTTTTATTGCTGACCCAACCCGTGAAGGACGTTATTTCGTGGGCACCGATGCCGGGGTCTTCGTAAGTTATGATTTCGGGCTGAATTGGGAAAGCCTCAACCTTGGTCTGGGAAATGTGCCTGTGATGGCCATGAAAATTCACGACACGGAAAACGTGTTGGTCATTGGTACTTATGGATTATCGGCATATCGTCTTGATATGTCGGACCTGAGTGTGGATGTTTCACAAACCATACGGCCAGTGACTTCACTAGTGTTGAATGGAATATATCCACAACCTTTTCTAATTCGGGCCGCCGGAAATATCTGGATGGAAGTTTCGTCGGGTGCTGATGCCCTTGCTGTAGTCCGGCTTTATGACATTAATGGCCGGGAGCAAACTGATCCTATAGAAATACGGCTTACCGCTGGTTTAAACAAGGTTCCATTGAATGATTTTGTGCAGCACAGGGGTGGAATTAAGGCAGGAACTTATATTGTAAGCATACAATCTGGCAGCAGGCGGGTATCAGGGAAAATGATGGTTTTGTAGGTTAATGTTTGTTGTTTGTTGTTTGTTGTTTGTTGTTCTTGAATTCGGATGGTTCTACATGGTTCGACATGGTTCGACATAGTTCGACAAAATGCTCACCAACCAGCTCACCAACCAGCTCACCGACCAACACTCGACCACCGAAATGAAGTCCTGCGACTTTTATTCAACAATTAAACCGGATAAAGTCATGGTTTACCGCAAATGTTTGACTAAGTGACAGATGCTAGGCTAAGCGGCATTTAGCTTCGCTGAGCTCACCGCTACTGCGGTTCGGTTGTAATGCCGCTTGGAACATCGTTGAATTTGTAATTCAACTTAAAGGATTCTCATTTTAAATGAACTTCTAACAAGTTAACAAGCAATCAGAGATGCTTATAAATTGAGCGGCATTGCAAATGCCGCTCAGCTCCGTGGTTTCGCCTTGTCCCCTTGTCTCCCTGTCTCTATGTCCTATTTCAGTTCATAAGTCCCCTAATCCTTCGGAGCAGCCGGCTTCGCACTAATTTCAAAATCCCTGCTTGATTTCAGCAGATTGACAGTGAACAGCGAGAGGTTCTTTATTTCAGCCAGGATATTAAGGTACAGAATGCTGTTGCGTGTTCCGGTTTCTGAATTCTTAATCCGTTTTACCTGCTTTTTACGGGTTTCTTCAACAAGGCGCTGAATGTTCTGCTGACGCGCAACCACCAGATCAAAATCTTCATAGTTCTTGCGGGTAAGCATCGCTGAAATCTCGTTAAAGAGCAGCGTTATTTCGCCGCTAAGCCTTGAAAGCTCCTCGACCTGAAGTGGGACAAGCGGTTTGTGATTGTTTTCAACATGTTCGTAACTTGGCTCCGTAATGTAAGAAATACAATGGTTGATTTCGCGCAGATAATCAATCGCCTGAACATAAAAATGACCCGATTCAATGGAATCTTCCCTGAGGTGTGTCAGGGTTCGGCCAACCTGGTTTTTAAGCCTTTTAGTTGAAACATTCAACCCATCTGAATTGGCTTTGGCATTTTTGAGCATCCGTCGGTCTTCGTCCATGAGGCCCATTACAGCTTCCTTAAATATACCGAGCGATTCGCCCAGCACCTGTTGAATGGTAAGGGAGCACCTTTTCAGGATATTTTCTGTATTAAGTTCATCGGGCAGTACATCGAGTAAGGCATCGGCTTTCTTCTCATCGGTGAGGCGTTTGTGCTTGAGGTGGGAACGATAAATGAGGAATCCCGCAAGTGCCAACAGACCAAAGGCAGCGGGTAATCCACCAAACCAAAGAATGGTAGCAAATACCAATGAAGCGGTAAATGCAGCCATTGCAGTGAAAAACCATCCGCCAATAACCGATAATACACCTGTAATGCGGTAAACAGCACTTTCACGGCCCCAGGCTCTGTCGGAAAGTGAAGAGCCCATAGCCACCATAAAAGTAACATATGTTGTCGATAGGGGCAATTTCATGGAGGTTCCGAATGCAATCAACATACTGGCAACCATCAGGTTAACACTGGCGCGCAACAGGTCAAAGGCAGCACCTTCTGGCATTTGTTCCCTGGTGATTGCATCGGGTGGGGCAAACCTTTTTTCAATCCAGTTATCCAACCTGTTGGGAATGAAGCGGTTGATAGTTGTTGCCATATTCATGGTACCGCGCACTAAGTTCCGCGAAAGTATGGATGAGTTGAACCTTTCAGCACCTTCGCCTTGCCTGCTCAAGTCAACGGAGGTTTCGAGCACTGAGCGGGCTTTTTTTGAGGTCCACAATGAAACAGCCATCACAATACCGGCGATAAGCAATACCCATGTTTCAGTTACCACATCGTCGGCAAGGCCACTCATTAGGAAATTTGAGGGATCGGCACCTGGAACGGCATTAAAAAGCTGAAAGGCCTTTAACCCTGCCAATGGAACACCGATAAAGTTTACCATGTCATTTCCTGCAAAGGCCATAGCTAATGCAAAAGTACCGGTAAGAATGACGATTTTAAGTACATTTACCCTGAAAATCCACATCAGCAATTGAAGTACAAGGGTCCATATGGCTAAGCTAATCATCAGGATTGTTCCAGTGTGTGCATCTATGTAGGCCAGTGTTTCTTCAGTAATAAATGATGCGCCTTTTGCCCCTTTTATCACCATAAAATAGGTAATACCGGTTATACCAATTCCACCCCATAATGCCCCGAAATATTTGAGGTTATACCTAATGTTAAAGGTGAAAAGCAAACGTGTTATGTATTGAATTAGTGCGCCCACACTAAAGGCTACGGCCACTGATACCAATATCCCGGTGATAATGGCCAGCGCTTTGGCCGAGTTGATATATTGCCCTATATCCTGTATGGTTTCTGCTGATTGAGATATTTTTATAATGGCTACTGCTACCGAAGCCCCAAGCAGGTCAAAAACAATGGAAACTGTTGTTGATGTGGGCAATCCTAAAGTATTGAAGGTATCGAGAAGAATCACATCGGCGATCATTACCGCAAGAAAGATGATGATGACTTCGTTAAAATGAAACTGCCCGGGGAAGAAAAGTCCTTTACGGGCAATTTCCATCAGGCCGCTCGAAAATGTTGCTCCTGCCAGTATGCCAAGGCTGGCTACAATCAGCACGACTTTAAAAGAAGCTGCTTTTGCCCCGACCGCAGAATTAAGAAAATTTACCGCATCGTTGGCTACACCCACCATAAGGTCGGAGAAAGCAAGGACAAACAGGATGATGATAAAAATCAGATATATACTTCCCATTGACTCATGGATTTGATTTCTGGCAAATTTAAGGAGCTATGCAACTACCTTGGCGTTTCCAATATTAAGTTAATGTTAAATTGTCCAGTTTACCTTACATTACTGGCAATGGCCTCATTAACATTAATCACATGGTCGGCTAGTTTCTCGCATTGATTGAGTAGTTCAGAATAGAAACTTGCGAATTTGTAGTTGTATTCACCCGATTCCAGCCTGAGCCGGTTGATTTGTATGAGTTTATCACGCATTTCATTTACCCTGAGTTCATGTTCGGTGGCTTTGGCCAGAATGCCAGGCCGGTAATCGCGGGCCAGATTTTCATTCATGGTTTTAAGGGTTTCCTTTACCAGGTCAAACAGGGTAAACAAATCATCACGCATTTCCTGGGTAAACCAGGCTTTCGCTTCATTTTTCCGGCGAATGGTCCTTTCCATTTGCAGGCATTGATCCGCAATACTTTCAAGATCATCCGTGATTTTTAGCATCGCCCGTATCTTCCGGGAGTTACTTACAGAAAGGTCGTTTTCGGCAATACGGGTGATGAAATCAGTAATTTCATAATCAAGTTCATCGGCTTCTTCTTCGCTCTTGTTTAACCTTTTTTGTATTTTTTCGATTTTTGGCTCGCGTTTCTCGGTGATGTACTCCGGAATGAGGTTAAACATATAAGCGACGTGCCTTCCAAAAAAGGCAATTTGTTCGTGTGCCTGTAGAATGTCCACCTCGTTCATGGCAATGAAACGGGATTTAAAGTAGCGCAGCCTGAAGGTTTTCTTTTCGTTGGCCTTTAATGGAATAATTTTCTCAAGTACCCGCTTGATTACTGGAATAAACCAGACGAGTAACAACGTATTGGCAATATTAAATCCTGTGTGAAAAACCGAAAGGCCGATGGGAATCAAATTGGTGGATGCCGCATTGTAACCTGTCATCCATAAAGCCACCTGTTCAGTAAGATTTACAAAGGGCACAAACAGGATAAAGGCCCAAAGGAGTCCGAAAGCATTGAAGAGGGTGTGCCCCAGTGCAATTCTTTTTGCTGCGCGATTGGCCATGATTGCCGAAAGGTTTGCAGTTATGGTGGTTCCAAGGTTTTCACCGAGTATCATGGCTGCCGCCGATTCATAACTTATATGCCCACTGTAACAAAGCACAAAAGTTAGTGTAATGGTAGCGCTTGAGGATTGTATGATTAATGTAATGACTAATCCGGCTGCCGCGAATAGCAACATATTGCTAATGCCGGTGCCTGTAAGGGTGGAGAAAAAGGACGCAACCATGGAAGTTTCGCTCACACTTGCCATGGCATCCTTCATAAACTGCAGGCCAAGAAATAAAATTGCTACACCAAGGATGAATTCTGCAATCGATCGGTTGCGCGAACCCGGCAGAAAGAGAAAAGGGAGTCCCAGGCCCAGCAAAGGCAAAATAATGGAGGTGAAGTTAAAGTTAAAGCCAAACAAAGTGACCAACCAGGCGGTGATGGTGGTGCCGATATTGGCCCCCATCATAATGCCCAATCCCTGGCTAAGGGAAAATATTCCCGCATTTACAAAACTTACCAGCATTACCGTAACAGCCGATGAGGACTGCATGATGCCGGTTATTATGAACCCGGCGGTAATGGCCCTGAGCGGTCGGGATGCCAGATTGGAAAATACTATCCTTAAGCGTTTGCCAGCAAGCTTTTGCAAGGCTTCACTCATGAGCTTCATGCCAAATACAAAAAGCATGAGCGAACCGAATATGGTCAAAAAATTTAGGAGGGCACCTATGTTCGCCATGGGAGGGATATTGAGTTTTTATAAGATTAAATCATCCTCTTAAAAGGAAAGAATTACTTGGGTAGTGATGAATAGTAAATTTTAGTTAGGTTCTCCACTTAATTTCCGAACCATTTTTAAATAAAATACAAACTTACACGAATTTGATGTAATAAGAATGTATTTATGAAAATTTCATCAATGACATTTTGCATTTATGGCATTGGATACTTCTTTAACCGACCTGAGTAAATTGATCTTCAAAGCCCGCTCACTATTCCTATCTTTGCGCCATGTTAAAATCTTACCTGCAAAACCTCGGCATTACCGCCTTAAACCAGATGCAAACGCAAGCCATTGCTGAAATTAAGCCTGACAAATCTGCGGTACTGATTGCCCCGACCGGTTCAGGGAAAACCCTTGCTTTTCTGCTCCCGTTAATTGAAATGATCAATCCTGATGTGCATGAAGTTCAGTCGCTGATTCTTACACCTTCGCGGGAACTGGCCCTTCAGATTGAAGAGGTTTTCAGGAAAATGAAAACCGGTATCAAGGTAAATGTTTGTTACGGTGGACATCCAGTGAAAACGGAAGTCAACAATTTCAGGCAACCTGCACCGGTATTGGTGGGAACTCCTGGCCGCATTGCCGATCATATACGAAGGGATAATTTTGATGCATCCTTTATTCAAACTTTAGTTTTAGATGAATTTGATAAATCACTGGAACTAGGGTTTAGCAAGGAGATGGAATACATTTGCCGGAATATGCCATCGGTCAGAACCAGGGTGCTTACCTCGGCCACATTGCTGAAGGAAGTGCCGGGCTATGTTGGGATGAATGAGCCTTTTCCGCTTGATTTTAGTGAAAACGTTCCATCTCAGAAATTGGATGTGGCGGTGGTGCGCGCCGAAACTTCAGATAAACTGGATGTGTTGTTCCACCTACTATGCGCTTTTCAGTCGGAGCCGGCGCTTATTTTCTGTAACCATCGCGAAGCCGTTGAACGGATTAGCAACCTGCTGAAAGTTAAAGGAATAGTACATGGAACCTATCATGGAGGATTGAAACAGGACGAGCGCGAGTTGTCGCTCATCCGCTTCAGAAATGGTACGCATCAGACTTTGCTCACCACCGATTTGGGTTCCAGGGGATTGGATATCCCCGAAGTCAGACATGTAGTTCATTATCAGCTTCCGGGTTCCGAAACCATTTGGATCCACCGCAACGGGCGGACCGCCCGGATGCATGCTTCGGGAAAATCATGGCTGGTCCTGGCTGATGGGGAATATGTCCCTCCTTTTGTTTCGCCTGAACCTGAGGAAATTAAACTTGAAGAATGTAGTAAACTTCCGCTGCTGCCGCCGTGGGAAACCATTTATCTGGGCGCTGGCAAAAAGCAAAAGGTAAGCAAGGCAGATATTGTAGGCTTTTTTATAAAGCAGGGCGGATTGAGTGTTGAGGAAATAGGGCGCATTGATGTGCTTGACAATGCTTCATTTGTAGCCATAAAAAGGGAAAAATGCGCCAAATCCATCAGTATCCTGAATGGCGTTCCCTTAAAAAAGAAAGTGGTAAAGATAGATATGGCGAGATAAGATTTCCTGAAAAATCTTAGGAAGGCATTTTGTACACCATTGCATTTACATTCATTCCTGCGCCAACCGAGGCAAAGGCGAAATAATCCCCTTTGTTCAGTGTGTGGTTGTCCAACTTTTGGTTAACAATTATATCATACAAAATGGGCAAAGTGGCCACTGAATTATTGCCAAGCCATGAAATGGTCATTGGCATCGAAAACTCCGGACGTTTGCTGTAGCCAAATAGCTCATAGAGCCGGGTAACAATAGCTTCATCCATCTTTTCGTTGGCCTGGTGTATTAGCACGCGCTCAATCTTATCAATGCCGATACCGCTTTTGTCAATGGCCATTTTTATTGCGGCAGGTACAGTTTTGAGGGCATATTCGTATAGCTTTCGCCCGTTCATTTTCAGGAAGAGGTTGGCATTGTCTGCTGCATTAAAGGAGCGGTCCATTTTGAGCAGATAAGCTGTATCCACAGTGTCCGTGCGGGTAACATGAGATATGATGCCAACGGGTGTTTCGCTTTCCACTGCACTTAAAACCACCGCTCCGGCACCGTCTGAATAAATCATACTGTCGCGGTCGTGTGGGTCGCTGATGCGTGAAAGTGTTTCCGAACCGATCACCAGAATATGTTTGGCATCGCCTGATTTGATGAAATAATTGGCATGAATCACACCCTGCAACCAACCCGGACAGCCAAAAGGAAGATCATAAGCCACGGTGAAAGGGTTTTGAATGCCCAGTTTATGCTTCACCCTTGATGCGAGGGTAGGAACCAGGTCAGAATGGGTTGCCCCGTGTTTTACATCACCAAAATTGTGTGCAACAATGATGTAATCCAGTTCTTCCTTGTCAATTCTGGCATTTTCAATGGCTTTTTCGGCTGCAAAAAATGCAATATCCGAGCAAACATACTCATCCTCAATATACCTGCGTTCATCAATACCCGTGATTAGCTGAAATTTTCGGATAATTTCTTCATTGGGTCTGGTTATGGGCTCTCCATTTGATTCCAGAAAAGTACGGTTCAAAAAATCAGTGTTGAGCACTTTCTTGGTTGGTACGTAACTTCCTGAGCCTTTGATTATGGCGTATGTTTTACTTGACATTTGTTGTTGGTTCATGAATAAAAAATGGCTTATTCAGCGAATATAAACTGTTAAACCACACGAAAAGGTGATTGGTTCAAATTGAAATGAATATGAATTTCAATTTGCAAAGATAAAAGATAATTAATTGTCATGAATATTTTTTCTGCACTTTGACTATGTGAAGATTCAAGGAGGGGCTGGTAAAGGGTAGATGGCGAAGGGCAAAGGGCAAAGGGTCTCATTCGGTGGTTGAGCGAAGTCGAAACCATCCGAATCTAGGGCGAAGGGCAAAGGGCAAAGGGTCTCATTCGGTGGTTGAGCGCAGTCGAAACCATCCGAATCTAGGGCAAAGGGCAAAGGGTCTCATTCGGTGGTTGAGCGCAGTCGAAACCTTCCGAATTAGGTGGCGAAGGGCAAAGGGCAAATGGCGGAGGGCAGCAACGTCCCTCGTCATTCGCTCCTCGTCCCACATTATCTATAAATTCTCCCCAATTTTCAAAATATCCACAAAACTGCAATGGCTCATTTTATTGGTGTGGAAATAGAGTTTTCGCGCAAATTCAATCTGATCATGTGATTCACTATGCCTAAGGTATGAAACATTCAGGTCACCTTCCCCAAGCCTGATACGGTCGAGGGCATCGGCATCCTTTAGCAGGGCAACCGTAAGCCAGTCTGGATCTGTTTTTGAGAGTTCGTTGCCCAGGGAGTGCATGGCACTGGCTTTGCCGATGCTTACGATATCTTTATGCGTTGCTCCGTGTTTGATGAAGAGTGACTGATACTGCGGTAGCTTATGGTTGGCAGCCTCAGTGCCATGTTGGGTACAATAACCGTCATGCCGCCGTGCCATATCGTGGATGTAGGCGGCAAAGAACGCATTTTTCGCTTCAGCAAAATGACCCGTCTTCGATCCCAGTCGAAGCGTATGCAGCATAACCCTGTAGGTGTGCATCACTCCATGCAGCAGGCTGTGGTGGTCGAATTGCTGTTGGCTAAGGTTAAAATCACTGAAATCAAGCTGATACGCTTTATGCATTTTTGTAATTCCTGTACGTGTGATGTTAATGGTTTTTCAATAAAAATTTAGCAAATCGTTAAGAAGGTGTAATATTTAGCATGGATTGAACAATTGGTTTTAATCCGGCAAAGAAGAATTCCACCGCAATAACCATCATTATCAATCCCATAAGCTTGATCATGATTTTATTGCCTGTTTCACCAAGGAGCTTAATAATTTTTCCCGCACTCAGCAGCACCACAAGTGTTAAAAGTAAGGTAAAGATGATGGTAAGGATTAAAATTATCTTTAAGGTTAATGTCTGGCTGTCTTCCATAAGTACGATGGAGTTGGTGATGGCGCCCGGGCCGGCAATAATTGGAATGGCCAACGGGGTGATGGAAATATCTTCCACGTACTTTTTAACCATTTCATCGTCCATTTTTATCTTGCTGAAACGTGCATGAAGCATATCATATCCCATGATGAAGAAGATAATTCCCCCCACAATCCTGAACCCGTTGACTGAAATTCCAAAGAATTTAAACAACAACTGCCCGCCAATGGCAAAAACCATCAGAATTATAAATGCTGTAATCACTGCCTTTATTGCGGTTTGCCTACGCTGTTTGTCTGAAATATCAGCAGTCATGGTCATAAAAACCGGCATCACACCCAATGGGTTGATGATGGTTAAGAATGAGGTAAAATATAGAAGTGCAATCGTAAACAGTTCGTGGTTCATGGTGCCTTATGCTTAAAGAGACAAATTAGGTGAATGACGGCGATGACTTGTTATCCCCGTCATTCATGGATTCTAAAATTTAAAATCAGCTCATTACGTCAGTCGCACTGAGTGTCGAAGTGCAACATCCGTAATTCGTAGTTCGTTCATAATTCGTAATCTTAATCTGAAATCCGAAATCTGAAATCTAAAATCAATTATCCGTTGTAAATTTTATCGTTCACAATTTTCAGGATTTCAGCTTCGGCAGCCTGGGCTTGTTGCTCCATTTTAGCTCCTTCGGCAATCACTTTGTCAACATAGGCTTTGTCTTTTAGCCCGGCAGCATTGATTTTTACATTTAAATAAGCGCCCATGACTGCAGAACGTGCTGCCAATGCACCAACACCGGCATCTGTAACCGAATTGGGATTGCCAATTTCGGTCATTGCTTTCACAATTTCCATCACCGCCAATGATTTTTGCATCACCTTAAACGGGATGTCAATGGCATAGCGGGTGGCTTCCTGAATGGCTTCGGTGCGGGCGGCTTTTTCGGTATCGTTACTTTTTGGCAGACCGAAAGCATCCATAATTTTGTTAAGGCATTGGTGTCCTCATCAACCAAAAGCAGCAATTCGTCTTTAAGTTGCTGACCTTTTTCGGCCCAGTCGGAGAACTCTTCCCAGCGGTCGTCCCAGCCGGCTTTGTGTGAGGAGAGATTCGCCACCATGGTGCCCAACGACACACCCAATACGCCCATATATGCCGAAATAGAGCCACCACCCGGCGCAGGTGATTCTGACGCTGTTTCTTCGGCGAAAGCCTTGCAGCTCAGGTCAATCAGTTTTTTTTGTGATTTGTCCCGCAAAACGTATTCAATGATCTTTTCTTCCGGATGGAAAGGTTTCAGATCATCCAATCCCATTGATTTTACGGCGATTTTAATGAGTTCTGCTTCTGAAACACCCACCGATCGGTTTTGCTTTTTCAGAAAATATTTACCGGCATCGGTGAAAACTTTGAGTGGAGCCAAACCCACAATTTCGGAGCCTGTAACCCGCATCCCGCGTTCAGCGGCCTTTTTCATACCTTCCTCAAACGCTACATGCACCGGTGTGATGCTGATGTTGGTGAGGTTGATGGAAACCTGTGCAATGCCGTATTCTTCAATAAACCAGCCAATTGCCTTACAGGCTTTGAGCGAACCGGGAATAGAAACCGGGTTGCCTTTTTCGTCCTTCACAATTTTCCCGGTAATTGGGTTGCCTTCACGCATGGGGCGACCTTTCTCGCGAATGTCGAAAGCTACGGCATTTGCCCGGCGGGTAGAAGTGGTGTTGAGGTTCAGGTTGTAGGCAACCAGGAAATCACGTGCACCAACTGCGATGGCGCCAGTTCTGGGTAGAAAATTTGCTGGCCCGAAGTCGGGTTTCCATTGACTTTCGGTCAATTTCTTGGGTAAAGCTTCATATTCGCCGGAGCGGCAAAAAGCCAGGTTGCGTCGCTCGGGAAGACGGGCGGCATTTTCATAACAATACACCGGAATGCCCAATTCTGTGCCGATTTTTTCGGCCAGACGATGCGCATATTGCACGGTTTCTTCCATGCTGATATTGGCAATGGGTACCAGTGGACAAACATCGGTTGCACCAAACCTCGGGTGTGCGCCGCTGTGTTTGCTCATATCAATCACTTCCATGGCCTTTTTTATCATACGGAAGGCTGCTTCAATCACCTGTTCGGGCTCACCGGCAATGGTTACCACGGTGCGGTTGGTGGCAGCACCCGGATCAACATCAAGCAGTTTTACGCCTTCAACAGTTTTTACCAGGTCAGTAATCTGCTCAATTACACTCATGTCGCGTCCTTCACTAAAATTGGGGACACATTCAATAATTTGTTTCATTCAATATGGTTTTTAATTTTTGTCTTAATTTATTTTAATAGTCTGAGTACCCGGTTTTCCTAAATTTTCAAATTGTTTTCAAATTATCAAATCATTGCCAGATCATTGCGTCACTTCGACAGGCTCACTGCATCGCTTTGCGTGGGGAAAATCAGGGACTATTAGAAACTGATCACTTCTCCATTCAGAATCACCGTTTCTACTTTATTGCTACCGTAGGCATAAGGCATAAATTCGATGGTGGAAATGGGTTTGGTGATAAAAAAGTTTGCCTTTTTGCCTTTGGTGATGCTACCGTATTGGTCGCTGATGCCCATGGCATAAGCACCATTGATGGTGCAGGCGTTCAGTGCTTCCTCCGGTGTCATGCGGAACATAATACTTCCCATGGATAGGATAAGTTGCATATTCCCGGAAGGGGAGGAGCCAGGGTTGAAATCGCTGGCCAGAGCCAAAGGAAGTCCGGCATCCATCATTTTTCGTGCCGGTGCATGAACCATATTCAGGAAAAATGCAGCACCCGGCAATAAGGTAGGCATGGTTTCGGAATTCAGCAGTGCTTCAATTTCTTCATCACCGGTAAATTCAAGGTGATCAACCGAAAGGGCATCGTATTTCACCCCAACCTGAATTCCACCCGAATAATCCAGCTCATTGGCATGGATTTTTGGCTTCAAACCGTATTTCATGCCGGCCATCAGAATGCGTTCAGTTTCGTCGGTGGTGAAAAACCCCCGATCGCAAAATACATCAATATACTCTGCAAGGTTTGAGGCGGCCACCTGTGGGATCATCTCGTTGATAATCAGGTCAACATATTCACCCTGGCGGTCGCGGTATTCGGCAGGCACCGCATGGGCACCCAAAAAAGTTGATTTTATGGTAAGCGGGCTAAGCATTTTGAGCCGGTGGATTACCCTCAGCATTTTGAGCTCGTCTTCGGTATTCAATCCATAACCGCTCTTTATTTCCACCGCTCCGGTGCCAAAGGAGATGATTTCATTGAGGCGTTCGAGGGCCTGTTCCACCAGTTCTTCTTCGGAGGCCAGGTGCAGTCGTTTGGCTGAGTTAAGGATGCCGCCACCACGCTTGGCAATTTCTTCATAGGAAAGTCCCCTGATTTTATCCACGTACTCAATTTCACGGCTTCCTGCATACACCAAATGGGTGTGCGAATCGCAAAATGAAGGAAATACCATACGGCCACGGGCATCAATTACCTGTACGCCATCTTCCTCAAAAAGAGAGGCATTCAGATTTTGCATTGGCCCGAAATCCACAATTGAACTTCCTTCCGTCAAAAGGTAAGCATCTTCAATACGGTTATAATCCGACATGCTTTTACCGGCAACCATAAGAATATTCTCGTCCAGAATTCCATTCAATGATTTGATATTGATAACCAATAACTTGCTGACTTTGCTCATATTGAATCCTCCCTGCTTAGATAATTGCGATGGTGCAAAGGTATTAATTTAGGGATAGATTTGTGGCAGATTTGTGTTGGGAATGCTGGAACTTTATTGCGTCAGTTTTTCCCCTATAAAGAACTTTGCAAAAATGGGCTGGTTTTATTGGTAACTTTGAATAAAACCTCATCCCCCCGCCCTTCTCCTACCTTCGACGAAAAGCTCAGGCACCCATAGAGAAGGGAGCTAGATCCTACTATTTTTGTAGATTTGTTGTCCAAATGTATTTTCATGTGCCAAACCCTCTCACTTTTCTCATGCTTCTCCCTCTCCTTGTGGTGCTTGAGCGCAGTCGAAGGCAGGAGAGGGAAGGGTGAGGTGATTTACATTAAAGCCCTAACCTCCTTTATTATTATAGAAACCAAGGCATCCGTGTTCACTTCTTAAAAAAAGGCCCCCTTAACCCCCAGCCAAATCACTTTATTCCCTATTTTTGTCCGGGATGTTTACTTCAATTTTATTCTCATATGATTTGCGAATTGATTCGTGCAGGGAACATTTTCTGCTTCAATTGGTTTATTAAACGTGCTATATGGCCAGCCGAACTTAAGTAAAGGCATTATTTTGAAAATTGAAGGACCTTTAACACAATCAAACACTTACAACTTTTTCTATGAAAACAAAATTCCTCACTCAACCAACCTCCTTTAAAGGATTTACATTGCTTGCAATTTTTATGCTTGCCGGTGTTTTTCAAGTATTTTCCCAGACTTTTGACAGAGATTATCAGGATGGAAGATTATACTTCAAGTATAAGGATGATGTTAATGTAAACTTTTCTGTTCGTGCCAACAATGAAGTTGCCATACAGGAAGTGCCTTTTGTTGCAGCATTGCAGCAGGATTACCGGATCAACAGACTGGAACGTCCTTTTGATTTGAACAACGACAGTAAATTGTTGCGTACCCTGATGATTGAGATTCAGGACATGGAAAAGATTGATGAGGTTTTGGCCCGATTAAAACAGCAGCCTGAGCTGGAGTATGTTGAAAAAGTTCCTATGAATTATATCACCTACGTTCCAAATGACTCCATTTACAATATGTTTAATGGTCCCAACAACTGGGGCTGGCATCTTGATGTAATTCAGGCTGACAAAGCATGGGATATTTCCAAGGGTTCTGCCGATATAAAAGTTGCCATTGTTGACAATGCTGTTTGGGCTGATCATCCCGACCTGGCCAGTAAAATTGTGCTTCAGCGCGATACTTATTACAATACCAACTCTTCCAATCCTCCCACAACGGGTGATCCTTCTGAATGGTCACATGGCACACACTGCGCAGGTCTTGCCGCAGCCATCACCGACAATGAAATTGGTATTGCTTCAGTTGGATATAATGTAAGCATTATTGCCATCAAAGCAGCCAACAATACTAACCCTGATGGGATCTACGGTTACACGGGAATTCAATATGCAGCCAATAATGGTGCGGATGTTATCAATATGTCATGGGGTGGCGGCAGCTATTCGGCAACAGAACAAAATATTATCAATACAATTCATAACATGGGCATAGTGCTCATAGCCGCTGCAGGGAATGATGATGTTTCAACCCCTCACTATCCTTCAGCTTATAATCATGTTATTTCGGTGGCCGCTACCGATGAGAATGATAAAAAATCATGGTTTTCAAATTACGGCACTTCTGTTGATATTTCTTCACCAGGTGGAAGTGGCGTTCCTGGCCCGTCAGGCTTGATGAGTACGACTTACAATCTGGGTAATTATGGTTATTATGACCTCATGTCAGGAACTTCAATGGCATCACCAGTTGCTGCCGGTCTGGCTGGTTTAATCCTTTCCATCAATCCTGCTCTTTCTCCTGACCAGGTTGAAGCCATAATGAAAGAAAACGCGGATAATATTGATGAAATCAATCCCGATCATGTTGGTTTGCTTGGTACAGGTCGCATCAATGCCTTTAGGTCGGCTGCCAATACGCCTTATGAACCAACAGCAAATTTTTCTACGCCCATTACCACCATTTTACCGGGAACGGATATTGATTTTGCTGATCTTTCCTCTGGTGTTCCTTCCACCTGGACCTGGACTTTCGAAGGCGGTAGCCCTGTAACTTCAAGTGAACCAAATCCAACAGGCATTGCATATAATACCCCTGGCATTTATGATGTTACCCTGGCTGTATCTAACTTATTCGGGAACAGCACCATAGTTCTTGAAGATTATATTACTGTTACAGCCACGCCTAAGCCTTACACCAACTTCAGCGTTAGCGATTCTACCCCTTGCATTCAAAATCCCATTGCTTTGAACGACCTTTCACTCTACGAACCAACAAGTTGGCAGTGGAATATTACTCCGGCTTATTTTGAGTTTGTGAATGGCACTAGCAGCAGTTCACAAAACCCCGAAGTAATGTTTTCAGTTCCTGGACTTTATTCCATTGAATTTACTGCAACCAATGCCAATGGTTCAACAAGCATGAATGTTGCTGATTTAATTGATGTTTATGGTGCTTTCCCTTCTTACACTGTTGATATGGAAGACACCACCTCAGGTTATTTTGAGCTGCAGGATACCATAAAATCCCAGATAGCTGTGGATAAACGCGCTGCCTACAACAGCAATTATGGTCTTCATTTTCATGGATATCCTGTCCCCACCGGATGGTCGGGCAGCCCAACTTCAGGAACAGCTGTACAGGCCTGGGAAACAAATGTGGCTTTTCATGCAAAAGCCAACATTTGCACAGTTGATGGAATCGGCCTTGACAATATTGCCCTGATGTTTGACCTTCGCCAAACCTATTCCCTCGGCCCACGCTTCTGCTGGTTCAGGGTGTTGGTTAATGGTGAGCAGATTGCTGATATTGACGGGGTAATGGACTTTAATCCTGAAACCGCCAACGAGGATGAGTGGAAGCGTTTAACTTTTGACCTTTCAGCATACGCGGGAACCTTCTTTGATATTACCTTGCAATCAGCAGCCCGTTTTTCGGATAGGATACAGGGTGAAGGTGACAATGTTTTTGTGGACAACATTAGCATCACCAATACTACCCGCACCAAACCAGCGGTCCAGACCTCTGTTGCTGATTTCCGGGTTTATCCCAATCCTTCGGAAGGCGTTTTTACCATAGCCTCCGATAAAATTGAAGGAAACTACAACTTAAAGGTTTTGTCGCTCCTTGGCAATGAAGTTTTTTCCTTTGACGGAAATGCCAATGGAAAATTATATAAAGCTGTAAATCTTGGCCAACTGCCTTCAGGCATCTACCTGCTCAGTGTTTTCGGTAACAACCAGCAGTTTAATCAGCGGATTGTTATCAGGTAAAATTTATTTTAAATGAAATTAAATACCTCCGATGCTTATTGTGTCGGAGGTTTTTTTTACTTTTGGCACCAATCTATTCATTTTCAACCCAAATTTAATGAAGTCAAAACTTTTACTCTATCTGCTATTGGCATTTATGCCCGTACTTTCAGCAATGGCTGACAATGTTGACCGCAATGCTGCTTCGGTGGTTGCCCGTAACTTTTATTATGAACGACAGGTTCAGGCTGGCATAAACACTAATATTTCAGCCATTAATCCCGTGTGGATTGATTCCTGGATACTGAATGATCAACCTGTTTTTCATGTGTTTAACTTCCCACAAGGAGGTTTTGTGATTGTTTCAGGCGAAGATGCCTATTCACCAATCATTGGTTATGCAAACGAAGGAAAATTCCCCGAAGGTGATCTTGATCCTAACTATGCAAGTTTTTTAAGGAGCTACAAGGACCAGATTAAGTTTATCCGTGAAAACAATATTGCACAAACTGTTGAAGTACAGCAATCATGGCAGGAATACAATACCCTGAATACTTCCCGCATGATGCTTACAGGAGACAGGGATGTTGAACCACTGATTTCTGTTTTGTGGAACCAGGATTATCCTTACAATGCCTACTGTCCTGACGATGCGGCTGGCCCAGGTGGACATCCTTACGCAGGCTGTGTAGCCACAGCAATGTCGATGGTCATGTCTTATTACCGTTATCCTGAACAGGGTGCCGGTCAACATTCCTATTATTATCCTGGTTACGGCACCATCAGTGCCAACTTTGGTGAAACCCATTACGACTGGGGTGCCATGCTCAACTCCATCAATGTAAACAGCGGCCGTGCCATAAATGCCATTGCGGAACTGCAGTTTCATTGTGGCGTGTCTGTTGATATGATGTACAGTGCCGAGGGCTCGGGTGCATACAGCAACGATGTGCCCTATGCATTGAAAACTTACTTTGGTTATACCCCGGTGGTTCAGTATTTGCAAAAAAGCAATTATGCCCTAAGCGTTTGGGAAGGCTTTATTAAGACAAGTCTTGATGCCAGGAAACCACTTTATTATTCCGGACAGGATACTGATGGCGGCCATGCATTTGTGCTTGATGGCTACGAAGTTACCGGAACTGGGAACATGTACCATTTCAATTTTGGCTGGAGTGGCAGTGGAAATGGTAACTATACCATCAATGACGTGAATGGGTTTAGCTCTTATCAGGCGATGGTTCGCAATTTTGAGCCCCATCCCGATCATTATCCCCTTGGTTGCTCAACCCACGTGATTACATCTCCTATGGGTATATTTGAAGATAGAAGTGGCCCGCTTGCTGACTATGAACCAGGGAAAACCTGCTCATGGTTAATTGCCCCCGAGGATTCTGTGGTTTCCATTACCTTGAAATTTAATGCCCTAGAAATAGCCGCAGGTGATGTCGTTAATATATATGATGGCGAAGATGTTAGTGCCCCGCTATTGGCTTCTTATACCGAAGGTGAAGTTCCCGAAGATTTAACCTCAACCGGCGATAGGGTTTTTATAGAATTTTTGACCGATACCAACGGTGAAGCGCCTGGTTTTATCATTGAATTTAACAGCAATATTGTTAGTTTCTGCGGAGGTACCACCACATTGAACGAACCCACTGGCTCATTTTCTGACGGAAGCGCAGATAAAAAATACAACAATGGTGCACTTTGCAAATGGAAGATTGATCCGGGACCATATGCCGCTAATCTTACCTTAGCCTTCACTTCATTTGATCTTGAGGAAGGAAAAGATTTCCTGAAAATCTATGCCATCCCAACCAATGAAGTCATTGCTACTTTGACTGGTTCTGAAATTCCCGAGCCTGTCGTTTCACCTACCGGTAAAATGTTGCTTTTATTCACGAGCAATGGTTTTAATCCTGCTCAGGGGTTTGATGCAGAATATTACATTGATAATGTAAACACACCTGCTAATGAACTTGCGACAAATCTTTCTGTATATCCCAATCCGGCTGCCACATTCACCGATGTAAAGCTGAATGTTGACAAAGCCGCCAAAACTACTTTCGCCATCAGCGATCTGGCAGGCCGCGAAGTTTACCGTCAGGAAACATTCCTCAAGTCAGGTTTTAATACATCAACCTTACGGTTTGGCGTTTTAAAAGCTGGCATCTACATCTTAAACATTAACAATGAAAACGGAAGTTTATCCCGTAAGCTCATTGTTGAATAAGCAACAGTAAAAGGATATCTCTGTTCATGTTTTTATGTAAAAAGGAAGTTTTATTCCCAATAAAACTTCCTTTTTGCATGTATATGCCTGATTTTTGTACTTTTGGAATCTAAAATTTTGAAAATGATTAAAAAAACTACCATTCTTTTTATTTGTGTATTGATGGCAATTGGTGCTTTTGCCGATGGGATAACCGGAAATCAGGCTAAAAATGTAGCCCGGGCTTTTCTGCATAGCAGGCAGACGCCAATTAACCAATTTGGTTCAGAAATGCCTGATGTTCGTCAAACAATGGTTGTTGGTGGGGATATTCCCCTTTTTTATGCCATCAATTTTGAAGAAGGTGGTTTTGTGTTGGTTTCCGCAACAGACGCGGCTATTCCTGTTTTGGGCTATTCACCTGAAGGCGAATTCTCCCTCCAGGACCAATCACCCTCTATGCTTCACTGGATAAAAGGATACGAACTTCAACTTGATGAAATCATCCGCGATGATATTCCAGCAACACCTGGTATCGTTAACGAGTGGAGTGCTTTGATGAATTATAGCCCGGCGGATTCCCCAAATACCCGGGAAATTCGTGGGGTTGAACCACTTTTGCCTTCCAGATGGAATCAGGGAAGCCCATACAACGACCTGTGTCCCGAAGACAATACTGGTCCGGGCGGGCACGTTTATTCAGGTTGCGTGGCCACTGCCATGTCCCAGATTATTTATTACTGGCGTTATCCACTGCAGGGAATCGGTTCGAGCGGTTATTATTCTGATTATGGTTATTTGTTTGTCGATTTTAGTGAGGCTGAATACAGGTACGAAGAGATGACCAATAGCATTACTGCTGCAGATCATTACGAAATGGCCGAGATACAGTATCATTGCGGTGTAGCAGTGGATATGATGTATTCGGGCTCCGGTTCGGGAGCCTATAGCTTTGATGCTGCCACAGCGCTTCGCAATCATTTTGGCTATTCCAATACATTAACATTGAAATCGAAAGACGATTATTCGGATGTTGCATGGGCCGATTTGATGAAGCAAAATCTCGACAATGGCTGGCCAATGTATTACAATGGCTATGGCTCTGGTGGTCATGCATTTAATCTGGATGGTTATCAGGGCGACGATTACTTTCATTTTAACTGGGGATGGGGCGGTACTGCAAATGGTTATTTTTATCTGAATAACCTGAATCCCAACGGGAGTAATTTTAACGAAGGGCAGGGTGCCATCGTTAATTTTGTACCAGGTAGCAATTATCCTTACTATTGCGATGGTTTAAAAACGCTGACCAATAAAAACGGCACCATTGAAGATGGAAGTGGCCCGATTGAAAACTATACCTCAGGTTTGAATTGCGGATGGGTTATTGCTCCTTTTGATTCCGTAACTGGCCTTACACTCAATTTTGAAAAATTTGAACTTATTGAAGGCCAGGATGTCTTAAACATTTTTGATGGCCCCGACTCTTCCTATCCTTTGCTTGCAAGCCTTACTGGAAATGAAGTTCCATCGCCGGTAACGGCATCGGGAGACCGCCTGTTCATTGAGTTCCTGACTTCGGGTGATGAAGGCAGTGGTTTCAGGCTTTCCTACCAAAGCAACACGGCTGAATATTGTAGCGGCCTGACCACCTTAACAGAGGCTGATGGCGTAATTGTTGATGGCAGTGGATCTCGTAATTACAACAACAACAGTGTATGTAAATTCAAGATTGTTCCCGAAGATGCTACTTCTATAACTGTCAACTTCAACTATTTGGACACTGAGCCGGGTAATGATGTGATAAAGATTTATGACCTGGTTTCCCAGGATCTTATCGGAAGCTACTCCGGCAACGAAACTCCACCCGCAGTTACCATCCCTTCGGGCAAAGCATTGTTGCTGTTTTCTTCTAATGATGCAGTTTCCGGCGGCGGTTGGGAAATTGAATATACCAGTTCTGGCACAACCGTGGGAACCAGTTTCGAAGCGCTTACTGAAGGCCTTAATGTTCAGGTATTCCCGGTTCCGGCAAGCGATTGGTTGAGGGTAAATCTTAAATCCTCTATTGCTGCTGATGTTTCCCTGTCACTTTATGATATTTCAGGAAGGCAATTGTTGGATGGTCAAAACGTGAAATTTACCGGTCAGCAAACCTTGATTCTTCCTGTTGGAGAGCTATCCAACGGTATTTATTATCTGAGATATACCTCTTCGATGGGTTCAGGTAGCCGGAAGGTGGTTATAAATAAATAGTTACACCAGGTTGTTTAGTAAAACGACACAGTAAATTCATATCAACCTAAAATGCCTGAAATCCTCATTTATGGAATTTCAGGCATTTTGATTTTTTGTTGGTGGTATTCAACCGAGGTTTTATTCTAACCCTTTTTCATAAGCTTTAATAATACTTGTAACCAGTTTATGACGTAGAACATCCGATTCATCAAGTGTAATGAAATCGATGCCCGGGATGTTCTTTAAAATATGTGAAGCCTGTCCCAACCCCGATTGCTGATGCCTGGGTAAATCAATTTGTGTGATATCGCCGGTAATGAAGAATTTGGCCGATCGGCCCATGCGTGTCAGAAACATTTTCAACTGACTATTGGTCGCATTCTGAGCTTCGTCCAATATAGCGAAAACATGGTCGAGGGTGCGGCCACGCATAAAGGCGAGTGGCGCAATTTCAATGGTGCCGTCTTCGAGGTAAGTAAGTAGCTTTTGCGGGGGCAGCATATCGCGCAAAGCATCGTAAAGCGGTTGCATGTATGGATCGAGTTTTTCTTTCATATCTCCCGGAAGGAAACCTAAGTTTTCACCGGCTTCTACTGCCGGTCGCGTAAGAATAATGCGCTTTACTTCCCGGTTTTTGAGCGCGCGCACAGCCAAAGCCACCGCGGTGTAAGTTTTTCCGGTACCGGCTGGCCCAATGGCAAAAACCATATCGTTTTTGGCAATACTTTCCACAATTTTCATCTGGTTTGGTGTCCTCGCCTTAATCACCATACCGTTGCGGCCATGCACCAAAACATCGGGTGGACTGTCTTTTACCGTGCCATTTGTACCTCCGGGCTCGGCCAGTTGTCGGATGTCATTCTCATTAATGCTGCCGAAACGCTCAAAGTGGAACAGTGCCAGATCAAAAAGTTTGGTGAAGGATTCAATTTCAGATGGTTCGCCAATTACTTTGACAAACTCTCCACGGGCAACAATTTTAAGCTTGGGGAAAACTTCTTTAATGGCGTTCAGGTTGCGGTCGCCAATGCCGAATAGCTCAAGCGGGCTGTAGGATTCTATGCTGAATACTTTTTCACTCATGAAGTTAATTGGGTAATGGTCGAAAATTCATTTGTCGCCTCAAAATTAGGTAAAATTTGTAGATAGCTTTTGTTCAAAATCATCAATCTTCCACCAACGAGAACTTTACCTGAAGATTCTTCATAGTGCTTCATTCAAATCGGATTTGAAATAAATACCTATACAAGAAGAAGTTTTTTAGTTAGCCCAAAACTGATATTGCCTCATGTTAGTCTTATTATTGCATAGCTCCCCGAAATAATACTTCTCTGTCCTGTCGTTTTGCATACGAAACAAAAAAGGCTAAAAACGTTTTATATACAAAACAAAAATCGCCAAAAGTGTTTCTCATATAAAACAAAATACCTATTGTGTGTGCTAATTTTTTGAAAATTCTCTTATCTGAATCCAGTCTCCCCTTATTTTCATACTTTTGAAGTCAGTTTTCTACCTATTTAATTTAGATCAGAAACTGATTTTTAAACATTTCTGAACCTTCTTGTTTTATTCTGTATTCTGAAATCTGCAGCTATTGGGACTGCATTCTAAAATCCGCAATCTAAAATTAAAATGTCCAAAGGAAAAGATATAAAACCGCATATCGGCATTTTTGGCCGGCGCAACAATGGCAAAAGCTCACTGATAAACGCATTGGCAGGGCAGGAGCTGGCAATTGTTTCAGACGTTGCCGGAACTACGGCCGATCCTGTAAAGAAGTCTATGGAAATCCCCGGCATTGGACCGGTGATCCTGATTGATACTGCCGGCATTGACGATGTGGGAGAACTGGGAGCCAAACGTGTGGCCAAAACCCGCGAAGCCCTCAAAACAATTGACCTTGGAATTCTTTTAATTTCCGGTAACCTCTTTGCCGAACCCGAACACTTGTTGATAGAAGATTTCAGGGATAAGGATGTTCCTTTTTTTATCATCCACAACAAAAGTGATCTTATCCCGCTGAGCGAATCCCTTCGCGAAAGCCTTACCAATACTTATCAGGTTCCACTGCTCGATTTGAGTGCCCGATTTAAGCCGGAGCTGGATAACCTGGTTTCCGTAATGGGAAAGTTGATCCCGGAAACGGCCTATACTTCCCCTAGTTTGTTGGGAGATTTGATTTCACCCGGAGATGTAGTGCTGCTCATCACCCCGATTGACAGTGAAGCGCCTGAAGGGCGAATGATCCTGCCCCAGGTGCAGGCCATACGCGATACACTCGACCATGATGGCATTGCAGTAGTATGCAAGGAGTCGGGAATAGGAAGTTTTATCAGCCGCATGAATCCCCGGCCTTCGTTGGCGATAACTGACAGTCAGGTGTTTGAAAATGCGGGCAAATCGGTGCCGGATGATATTCCGCTGACTAGTTTCAGCATACTGCTCGCCCGACAGCGGGGTGATTTTAAAAATTACCTCAAAGGGACACCGCAAATTGCCAACCTCAAGGATGGTGACCGCATATTGATCCTTGAATCCTGCACACATCATGTTTCTTGCGACGACATTGGCAGAATAAAAATTCCACATTGGTTGAGTAAGTTCACCGGTAAAAAACTTGAATATGAAGTGGTTGCCGGTCTTACTGGTCTTCCCCGCGATATTCACGAATACGCCTTTGTCATTCAGTGTGGCGGTTGTGTTATTACGCGCAAGCAAATCATTAACCGCCTGAAACCTGCTGTGGATGCAGGAATCCCTGTCACAAATTACGGCATGGCCATTGCCTGGGTTCATGGCATTTACCCACGGGCAACAGCGCTGTTTCTTAAGACTGAACGAGATGTTACGGATTATCTATAATCTAATTAAACACTGACTATGAACATAATAATAACAGGTGCCTCGGCAGGAGTTGGCCGCGCAACCGCGAAGGTTTTGGCTGATGTGCCGGGAAATAAAGTGATTGTTATCGCCAGAAATGGAATGAAAATTCAGGCCCTGGCCGGCGAATGTAACATCAAACACCACGAAACTGTAATGCAGCCCATCCAATTTGATCTGGCAAATGGAGATATGGAGCAACTTGCGGCTCAGATTAATAGGCAGTTTGGGCGTATTGATGTGCTCATCAACAATGCCGGTGCCATGCTGAATAAGCCTTTTGGTCGCATCACAGCCACCGAAGTAGATGACGTTTTCAATGTAAATGTCAAGGCTCCCTTTTTGCTTACTCAGGCACTGCTAACTATTATGAACGAAGGGGCGCATGTGGTGAACATCAGTAGCATGGGAGGGGTGCAGGGAAGCGTTAAATTCCCTGGACTTTCGGTATATAGCGCAAGCAAAGGGGCTTTGGTGGTGCTCACCGAATGTCTGGCACTTGAACTTGCTGAAAAGAAGATTTCGGTGAATTGCCTTGCGTTTGGTGCCGTTCAGACTGAAATGCTTGCTTTGGCTTTCCCAGGGTATCAGGCCCCGCTTTCCGCCGAAAAGATGGCGGAGTTTGTGGCTGATTTTGCGATGAATGGTCATCGTTTTTTCAACGGAAAGGTATTACCGGTATCTTTGTCAACGCCATAATAATCCTAAGTAAACAATTCGTATGTCTTCAACTGCCGAATGTGTCGCCAAAACAGGCGTTGTTCAATCCATTGATAACCAAAAAGTTATAGTTAAGGTGATGAGTGTGAGTGCCTGTGCTTCCTGTCATGCGAAGGGCGCTTGTATTGCTTCTGACACGAGTGAAAAGTTGATTGAAGTTGCCCTGGCAGATGCCGGAAACGTTAAACCCGGGCAATTGGTATCCGTGAATGTAGAATCCTCGGCCGGAAATGTTGCCCTCTTTTATGGCTATATCCTTCCTTTCCTTTTGGTATTCGTAGCCCTTATTGTATCGGTAAATTTCACTTCCGAAGCCTGGGCGGGGCTCATTTCATTGGGCATACTTCTTCCATATTATGCAACGCTTTACTTTTTGCGCAATAAAATGGGGAAACGGTTCCGATTTACTATTTCTTAAGGTTTTGCGTGATGCACTGCATTTTAAGCTTTCGGGTTTGTGATGACAATTTTCTCCTTTAGCAGAAGCTTACCACAAAGCATGTTTTATATAGCTTTCTCATTCCCCTTTTTATAAATACTACACGGTCTGGATAAAATGTTCAGTAAGCCATCTAATTTATATGGTTTCTAAATTGATATCTAAGTAAAAGATAATGAATGATATACAAACTTAAGACAAAGGAATCCTACGTTAAAATATCTATACTATATTGATAATCAATTAGATGGGATGACATGTCATTTTAGGCTTTATTTGACGGCCTTTTTTTATTTGTTGTTACATTTGCCCCGTACTGAAAGAGACCTTTCATGCATCATCATATTTTGCACCTAAATTGAACTGACAGTGAACGAAACCATTGTTTTTGCTGTAATTTCACTGAGTGCCATAGGCGTCATTTCAGCAGTGGTCCTATATTTTGTGGCTCAGAAATTCAAAGTAATAGAAGATCCCCGAATCGACATTGTAAACGAAATATTGCCCGGTGCCAATTGCGGTGGCTGTGGACTGGCTGGTTGCCGGGCTTTTGCCGAAGAACTGGTGCGCACGGAAGATCTGTCAAAACTGAATTGTCCGGTAGGTGGAAGTGCCACCATGAAGGAGATTGCCGAAGTGCTTGGCCTGGTTGCCGAAGATAAGGAGCCCATGATTGCCGTGCTTCGTTGCAACGGAAGCAAGGCCAATGCGCCTAAAAAAGTCAATTATGATGGGGCGTCCTCTTGTGCATTTGCCCATGTACTTTCTGCAGGTGAAAGCGGTTGCCCCAATGGCTGTCTTGGCCTGGGCGATTGTGTTGTTTCCTGCAAGTTTGATGCGCTATATATGGACCCTGAAACGGGATTGCCCGTGGTGAGTGATGCAAATTGCGTGGCTTGTGGCGCCTGCGTTACTGCCTGCCCACGGGGAATCTTTGAACTCAGAAAGAAGGGGAAGAAGGACCGCAGGATATTTGTTTCATGCGTCAATACTGAAAAAGGTGGACCTGCACGAAAAAATTGCCAGGTTGCATGCATTGGTTGCGGCAAATGTGTGAAGGAATGTCCTTACGAGGCCATTACCATGCAAAACAATCTTGCCTATATCGATTACGATAAATGCCGGCTTTGTCGCAAATGTGAACCCGTTTGCCCCACCGGTTCAATTCTTGAATTGAACTTCCCTCCACGTAAGGAGAAAGCCGGAGAAACTGAAAAAGTTACAGAACCGTTAAATGCAGGGTAGTTCTATTCCAAATCATGAAACTCATTTTATTCACCAATAAGCGGAGGCCAATCATTTGAAAACTTTTAAAATCGGCGGTGTCCATCCGGAAGAGAATAAACTTTCTGCCGACAAAGCCATAGAAGTTCTTCCATTGCCCGCGAAAGTGTACGTTCCTGTGTCTCAAAGCCTGGGTGCACCTTCAAAAGTTGTGGTTGAGAAAGGTGCGCTGGTTAAAACCGGGCAGCTTATCGCCAAAGGAGAGTCATTTATTTCTGCAAATGTACATTCACCGGTTTCGGGCAAAGTCGCCAGGATTGATGATGTCATTGATGCTTCAGGTTACAAGCGGCAGGCGGTTTTTATTGATGTTGTTGGTGATGACTGGGAAGAATCCATTGACCGGTCAACCAACATCGTAAAAGAAATTACGGCCGACCGTGATTCCATCGTTCGTAAGATCAACGAAATGGGTGTGGTTGGCCTGGGTGGCGCAACTTTTCCATCACACGTGAAACTGATGGTGCCCGATGGTAAAAAAGCTGAATATTTGCTTATCAATGGTGTTGAATGTGAGCCTTACCTTACTGCCGACCATCGCCTGATGCTGGAAAGAGGGGAGGAGATGCTCGTTGGCATTGAATTACTCAAAAAAGCGCTGGGTGTAAAAAAGGCCTTCATTGGAATTGAGCGAAACAAACCTGATGCCATTAACCATCTCACAACACTTTGTGCCGGGTTTCATGGGACAGAAGTGGTTCCTTTAAAGGTGAAATATCCGCAAGGGGGTGAAAAACAGTTGATTAAAGCAGTTGTTAACCGTGAAGTCCCCAGTGGAAAACTTCCCATTGAGGTAGGTTGCGTGGTGAATAATGTAGGCACTGCGCTTGCAGTTTACGAGGCCATCCAGAAAAACAAGCCTTTGATTGAACGGGTGGTTACGGTTACCGGAAAGTCCGTTGCAAATCCATCTAACTTTTTGGTGCGTATTGGTACACCAGTTACCGAATTGATTGAAAAGGCCGGCGGTTTACCCGAAGATACCGGCAAGGTTATCAGCGGTGGTCCCATGATGGGCAAGTCGCTCACTTCGCTTGATGCTCCGGTGGTTAAGGGAACGTCAGGTATTTTAATTATGCCCGAAACCGAAAGTAAGCGTGTTCAGGTGCTTAACTGCGTTCGTTGCGGACGATGCATTTCGGTTTGCCCTATGGGACTTGAACCTGTATTGCTGGCTCAATTAAGCGAAAGTTTATTGTTTGAACGTGCTGAAAAAGAACGGATCATGGATTGTATCGAGTGTGGTTCGTGTCATTATACCTGTCCTGCCGGACGTCCACTTTTGGATTTTCTGAGGTTGGGAAAGAACAAAACCGGAATTTTGATCAGAAATAGGGGGAAGAAATAATATGAGCATATTAACCGTATCGGGTTCACCCCACGTACACTCGCATGAAAGCGTAAAATCTATTATGTATGGAGTAGTAATCGCTTTAATCCCTGCAATCCTGGTTTCGCTTTACTTCTTTGGTATTGATGCTGCCAGGGTATTGCTGATTTCGGTGCTGGGTTGCCTGTTTTTTGAATGGATTATTCAAAAATATCTCCTTAAAGGCCCTGTCACTATCAATGATGGTAGCGCATTGGTAACAGGCATTTTACTTGCCTTTAATGTGCCCAGCAACCTGCCAGCCTGGATATTGATCATAGGGGCATTGGTTTCCATTGGTATTGGAAAGATGTCTTTCGGAGGATTGGGTAAAAATCCCTTTAATCCAGCCCTGATCGGCCGGGTTTTTCTGTTGATTTCGTTTCCCGTTCAAATGACCTCGTGGCCCAAACCTGGCGCTTTATTTTCATCCGGCATTACCGATGCCATCACCGGTCCCACCACTTTGGGAATGATAAAAGAAGGCCTTACTGCAGGTAAAACCGTACAGGAAGTGATGGCTTCTCCCACCTTTCCGGGATATGTAAACGATTTAATGGGTATGCAGGGAGGTTCGCTAGGCGAAATTTCAGCACTCGCTTTGCTGTTGGGGGCTATTTACATGCTTTCACGCAAAATAATAACCTGGCATATTCCCGCGGCCTATATTGGCTCAGCGGTTGTTTTTTCAGGAATATTATGGCTGATTGACCCAACGCAATTTATCGATCCCCTCATGCATTTACTTGCCGGAGGAATGATTTTGGGAGTATTCTTTATGGCAACCGATATGGTTTCATCACCCATGACTCCAAAAGGTCAAATTGTGTTTGGAGTAGGGGCCGGATTGCTAACCATCATCATCAGGGTTTGGGGTGCATATCCCGAAGGTGTTTCATTCGCCATCCTGATTATGAACGCTTTTACACCATTAATTAACAACGCATTTAAACCCAAACGATTCGGGGAGGTAGTGAAAAATGGCTAAAACAGAATCTACATTTAAAAATATGGTGCTGGTTTTGCTGGGCATAACGCTCATTGCGTCTTTCTCTCTGGGTGCTGTCTATAACCTGACCAAAGAACCCATCGCCAAAGCACAACAGGCTAAAAAGGAAGCCGCCATCAAACAGGTTGTCCCTGATTTTGACCAACTTGATCCAATCTCCGTTATCCCCGAAGATGGGGGAGACCCTATGGTGATTAATAAAGCCATGAAAGCCGGAGAGTTGGTGGGTTATGCCGTGGAAACCTATACCGATAAAGGATTTGGAGGAAGAATTAACCTGATGGTGGGATTCACTACAGATGGGGCCATCTTCAATACAGCGGTGCTTAAACACACCGAAACACCTGGGCTTGGTGATAAAATGGATGCTGCCAAATCAAATTTTTCGGAACAATTTAAAAATAAAAACCCGGAAGAATTTACGTTGAAAGTGAAAAAAGACGGAGGCCAGGTAGATGCCATTACCGCGGCTACCATTAGTTCCCGCGCTTTTTGCAACGGGGTTCAACGTGCCTATGATATTGTTAAAAAAGAAGGAGGTTCAAAATGAACCAAATGGAAAATTTTACAAAGGGCTTGCTCAAAAGTAATCCCGTATTTGTCTTGTTGCTTGGCATGTGCCCGACTCTTGGGGTAACTACTTCCGCGATTAATGGGCTAGGCATGGGATTGGCTACAACATTTGTGCTGGTAATGGCAAATATCGTCATTTCTCTGATCAAGAACATCGTGCCCGATAAGGTGCGTATTCCTGCATTTATTGTGGTTATTGCTTCGTTTGTTACCATTGTTGATCTGGTAATGGCCGGGTATGCACCTGCACTCCACGCCCAGTTGGGACTATTTATTCCACTTATTGTGGTTAACTGCATTGTACTGGGTCGTGCCGAAGCATTTGCCTCTAAAAATACAGTGTTTTCATCCATGATCGACGGTTTGGGCATGGGCTTTGGTTTTTCCTTTGCGCTTACTTTGCTTGGCGGAGTTCGGGAAATATTGGGAAGTGGGGCTATTTTTGGAATGAAATTTATTCAGGGCGATGCTATTCTTGTATTTGTGCTTGCACCTGGTGCCTTCATTGCCCTGGGTTATCTGATTGCACTCATCAACAAACTCCGAAATGCTTAATCAGTTTGCTTAACCTCCAACAATAAAAGCTATGGAATACATCATAATCATCATTTCCGCAATTTTTGTCAACAATATTATATTCGCGCAATTCCTGGGAATTTGTCCGTTCCTGGGCGTGTCTAATAAAATATCCACTTCTCTGGGTATGGGCGGCGCGGTTATATTTGTCATGACCCTGGCAACCATCGTAACCTACCTGGTTTATCAGTTTGTACTTGTCCCACTTGGTCTGGGGTTTCTTCAAACCATTAGCTACATTCTTATTATCGCTGCATTGGTTCAAATGGTGGAGATTATTCTTAAAAAGGTAAGTCCGGCTATGTATCAGGCCCTTGGAATTTTTCTGCCACTCATTACCACCAATTGTGCAGTTTTGGGTGTAGCCATTATGGTTATCCAAAAAAAGCTGAACCTGATGGAAAGCGTTGTTTTTACCGCGGCTACAGCCGTTGGATTTACCCTGGCCCTGGTTATTTTTGCCGGTATCAGAGAGCATATGGAACTTATGGGCGTTCCCAAAGGGATGCGTGGTGTACCGATTGCACTGGTAACTGCCGGATTGTTGTCACTGGCTTTTATGGGTTTCACCGGATTGGTATAAAATAAGTTATTCAATTTTAATGGCCCGGAGGTGTTCCGGGCTTTTTTTATGCAATTTAATAGGAGCGGCTGAGCAGAATTTGAAAATTGACCCGCCTAAGGCGGAGAGCTCATTGAAGCCATTCGAATAAGGTTGAAAGAAGAAATAAGGTAAAAAGTGTAGGGTGAGTTGTTTGGTTACTGAGGTTAAAAAAAGGAAAAATAAGGTATTATTCTTTTCCAAAAAATCAGCAACAAGATTGAAAAATTTCCAGAATCCACCTTATCTATTTTTAAAACCTCAGTAGTAAGAGATAAACATCATAAACCCTCCCAACCTTATTCTATCTTCTAACCTTATAAAAAACGCACTATGATTAAAGAGTGCCTTATTACTAACCGACTAACGACTAACGACTAACCGACTAACGACTATCAGACTAATGACTAACTGACTAACGACTAATCATAAGATAGTGTAGTTTTAACACTAATGTTTTGCATAGAATGATTATGTTTGCAAATGGATTTCTTCTTTCTTAAAACCATCTGAAATGAAACGGATTTTACCACTGCTTATACTATTGATTTTTACTACCCTTACCCTATCTGCTCAGGGGTTTTTAAAGGCCTCCAACAAACGGATTGTGAACGGAAATAACGAAGAAATCATACTTCGTGGCATAGGTACGGGTAACTGGCTTTTACAGGAAGGTTACATGATGAAGTCGGCTGATGTAGCCGGCACCCATACTGCATTCAGGGAGAAACTCACTCAGACCATTGGCGAAGTACGAACCGCACAATTTTATGAGGCCTGGCTGGATAACCACTTTACCCGTAAGGATGTGGATAGCATGAAAATCTGGGGATTTAACAGTGTACGTGTGGCCATGCACTATAAATGGTTTACCCTGCCCATTGAAGATGAGCCTGTTGCAGGTCAGGATACCTGGTTTGAAGAAGGGTTTGCTCGCATTGACAGCCTGCTCGATTGGTGTGCCGACAATCAGATGTATCTCATCCTTGATTTACATGGTGCCCCGGGTGGACAAGGTAAGGATGCCAATATATCAGACTATGACCCGACAAAGCCTTCGCTTTGGGAAAGCGCCGAAAACCGGCGTAAAACTGTGGCGTTATGGGTCAAACTTGCTGAACGTTATGCCGATGAACCCTGGATGGGCGGTTATGACCTGATTAATGAGCCCAACTGGAACTTGCCTGGCAATACTTTGCTGCGCCAACTCTATGTGGACATTACCAGTGCCATCCGACAGGTAGATACAAACCATATGATTATAATTGAAGGAAACTGGTTTGCCAACGATTACAATGGCCTCACTCCACCCTGGGATGACAATATGGTTTATAGTTTTCACAAATACTGGACGTACAATACCCAAAATGAACTGAATTGGATTCTCAATTTGCGAAATACTCAGAATGTGCCCATCTGGTTGGGTGAATCCGGTGAAAATTCCAACTCATGGTTTACCGATTTGATTGCTTTATGCGAACAAAATGACATTGGATGGTCGTGGTGGCCCGTGAAAAAGGCCGGAATCAACAATGTGTTGCAGGTTCCTGAAAGCCAGAGTTACAATAATCTGATGAATTACTGGAAGAACGGCTACCCTGTTATGACTGTCGATGAGGCTTTTGCCGCGGTGATGGAATGGGCTGAAAACCACAAGATCGAAAATTGTTCAGTTAAGCGGGATGTGATTGATGCCATGATCAGGCAACCATTTACCAATGAAACGCTGCCTTATCAATCATATCATCCGGGCGAACCCATTCACGCCGCAAATTATGACCTGGGCAGAAGTTCATTTGCCTATCGCGATAGTGATTCTGCAAATTATCATTTGAATACAAACAGTTTCACCAACTGGAACCAGGGTTGGGTTTACCGAAACGATGGTGTTGATATTGATAATTCATACGATAATATTCCCGGGTCAAATGGTTATTATGTGGGATGGACTGAAAAGGGTGAATGGATGCAATATACCCTTACTTCCGATTCTGCAGCAGCTTATACCTTTCAACTCTATTCCTCTTCCAATGCTGTTTCCCCGGCAATTGTCAGTTTTTCCATTGATGGTGTGGATATTATGGAACCTTTATCCCTTCCTTCAACCGGTGGTTTTCAAAACTGGAATCCAACTAATGTCAACAATGTCATTTTGCCGGCCGGCCAAAGCAAAATCCGGTTGTTTTTTGAACGTGGAGGCTCCAACATCAACCTTTTCAGTTTTACCAATCCCAAAGCCGTTGATTTGGTATCGTTTGGTTATATCTCCTCCGAAACCAATATATCTGGTGATGAAATTCTGCTCACGCTTAACAAAGCCATTTCTGAAATCACTTCCTTGCCTGCTGATTTTGAGGTAACTATCAATGGGAATCCTATAGGCATTTCGCTGATTGAAGCAGTTCCCGGACAGGAAAGAAGGCTTTCGGTTAAACTCACAGAAGTCGTTAATTATGGAGATGAAGTGCGCATTAGTTATACAGGCAGCTCAATATTCAATGGTGATGCACCACTTGATATATTTACGGACAAATTGGTGAAAAACAATTTGCCGCAACGATACATGTTGCCTGCAAGGATTCAGGCTGAAGATTTTTATTTCAATAACGGCTTTCAATTTGAAGATTGCACTGATATTGGCGGTGGACTGAATCTTGGCTTTGCCAATAATGGTGATTACATTGACTATTTAATCCGTGTTCCCGAAGCAGGGGAATATCAGATTAATTTCAGGATTGCTTCCATCTACTCCAATGGAAAATTAAGTGTCAGGGCATCATCGGGCGAATCTTACCAAACCTATGGCACCCTGAATGTAACTTCCACCGGTGGTTGGCAGACATGGGAAAACCAAAGCATTAAAGTTACTCTCCCCGCCGGCAATCTTACCTTCCGCTTTTATTCGTTTGCTGGTGAATACAACATAAACTGGTTTGAAATAGCCAAACCAACTTCCGTAGAAAAGAACCTGCTGAAAGGTTCGCTACAGGTTTATCCCAATCCCGGTAATGGAAATTTTCGTTTGAAATTTTCAGAGTTACCTGGCCGGCAAATGCGACTTATTGTTTCTGATATGCTTGGTAATCAGGTGTATGCCGATAAGTATAATATGGCTAACCTTTCAGAAATCGATCTTGATCTGACAGGATTGCCCTCGGGTGCCTATCTGGTCACGCTACTGACAAATTTGGCGGTGGCGGATTCGAGGATTATAATTATGTGAAATAGGAAGGAATATGGATGGTTGTTATTGCGCTTAACCACTGAAATTAGAAAAGGGATGGTTTCGACTGCGCTCAACCACCGAAATCCAGCTTAGTGGAATTTGACAACCGACTGGACTCAGGCAGGAATTCATGAATTTTACTTTCCCCCCGATTCCGATTTTTCCCCAAATTCCTTCTGTTGCTTTTCAACTTCCTTTAGCTTTAGCTTGTTTAGCTCCTGCCGGAGTTTCTCATTCTCCATTTGTAACTCATTGTCAAAATTTTGCTGCGTAGGGTTGCTCTCTCCATTTTCCTTGTCCAGTAAACTTTCCTCGGTAGCTAGAAAAAGCATTTTAACCTTAGGTTTCACGCTGCTGATTTCAAGTGTGGCTGGTATAGGCGAATTTATTCCCTGGTTAATCAATGAAGCACGAATTTTTATTTTTCCCGGACGGGTACTTGCCTGAACAAGGATTGGCGCTGTTCCCCAACTTACGCGGGCAGGGTTAATGCCCTGAATCTTATCTCCAATCATTCTGCCTTCGCCTTCAACCTGAATATAAAGATCACTGTTGTTCAGACGTTTAATATTGCCATTCTCATCGGTTACTTCTGCAATAACAGTAACCAAATCTGATCCGTCGGCTTGTAAGGAAATGTTTTCATCATCCACCCTCAGCATAATTTTTGATGGTCTGAGCGCGGGCATGATTTTTTGTGATGCGACCACTTTCCCATCAATCAATCCTTCTGCGAGCATAAACACTTCATCCTGATGTCCGGCCATGGACAATGCTTTGGCATCCATAAAATGCCAGGCATCTTTAAAGCTGATAATCGGGTATTGCATCCCGTTTATACTGGGCTTTCGTTTGTAATTATATTCCTGCCCGTTTTTAAGCACCTGAAGGCGAACTTCATCACAATTGGAGTAAACCTGAACATCGGGTGATGAAATGGGTGTCATTTCATGCGCGATAAAAATCATTGGCCCGCCAGTGACAGTATTTTTGTTTTCATTCGGATTCACCTGCGACCGGAACATCTGCCAGGAGTATTTTGGCTGACGGTAAGCATCCATAATGCCGCCATAGAAAGGGTCGGGATGGTAGCCGCGGTTGTGGTCAAAAGCGTGCCACAAACATCCGCCCACATGCTGCCTTGAGGTTTGGTACAGGATTTGAAGGCTGGTGTAAGGATATGGCGGATTTGCATAATGTTCCGCCTGCACCAACATGGCATGTTCACCCCAACTCCGATGTACCCTGCTGGGTGAATTGTGCGAATTCCAGTCGTCCACATTGTCGCCCCATTCGCGGGTAAAGTAGGTTTTGGTGGTATCATTATGTTCCATCACCTGCCCTGAAGCTGAAAGTACCGGATGGGCATAAAGAACCGGAAACGCTTCGCTGCCGCGTGCTTCCTCATCGCAAACCGTATAACAATATTTGTAAGGGTATTCTTCATTTACGGTTTTCTGCGTATTGTATGCAAAATCTTCAGGAAACCAGGTTTCATTCAGCACTGGTTCCCAAAGAAGTACACCCGGGTGGTTGCGATCGCGCCTCACAATATCCCGGATATTTTGGTAAATGCGTTTTTCAAAAATCGGGTCTTCATTCCAGAATTGCCAGCCCGGCGTATTCACTATCACAAACAAACCCAGTGCATCACAGGCATCCATAAAGGCCGGATCCTGAGGATAATGTGCATTTCGGATTACCTTTATGCCCGCTTCACGCAATTTTTTTGCATCGCGCCATTGCATGGAATTGGGCAGGGCATTTCCAACAAGCGCAAAATCCTGATGCCGGTTAGCACCAATAAGTGGCTGGGGATAAGGCTTCCCATTAAGCCAGAATCCATCTTTGCCCTTAAATTCTATGCTTCTGATGCCAATTTTCTGCATATATCCATCTACAATTTTGCCCTTATTATCTTTAACGGTAACCACCATCTGATACAGGTAAGGCGATTCGGGAGACCATAACTGCGGATTCTTTACCATCATTTTGCCGGATATAGCTTTGTCGGATTTGCTTGAAATTACAACCCGTTCATTAGCAATTGAAAAGCTTTTATTGGAGGAGTCTTTTAGTTCAAAAATAACTTCACCTGAGAATCGGTTTTTAAGCTCATTGATAAGGTGAAGCTTTATAAATACTTCTGACGTCTGCTCTGATACTTTTCCATAGGAAACAAACAACCCACTACCTGCAACATTATCCACATAATTCGGATCGCTGATGTAGGTTTTTTGGTGTGAAATCAACCAGCAATCGCGATATATGCCGCCAAAGTAAGCGAAGTCAAGCATGTCCTGTGGTTTTCCGGGAGGGTAGGAGGGATCGTCACTGTTGTCGGCCTTTACGGCGATGGTATTGATCCTTTCAAAATCTACATAATCTGTAATGTCAACAATTACAGGTAAATATCCTCCGAAATATTCCTTTAGTTTCTGACCATTCAGCCATACTTCTGATTTTCCCATAATGGCCTCAAAATGCAAAAACAGCTTCTTTCCAGCAAATGTTGGATCAAGATTAAAATGCTTTCTGTACCAGACCACGCCCTGATAATTGATGCCGCCACTTGCTTCCTCCGGCAATATTTCCAGCCCATGCGGCAGGGAAATCACCTGCCATGAAGAATCGTTATAACCGGGTGTAAACGCATTTACTATATCACCTTTATAGAATCGCCAGGCCACATTCATCGAAGCAACCTCCCGACCAGTATTTTCAAGCGGATAAAATCCTGCCACACTGAATTCCGGGCGTTGGTTTGTTTGCGCATATCCATCCCCAAAAACCAATAAAAAGAGCGCTGACAGAAATAGAACGGTAACTTTGGGTAGGATAAATATTGCAGATATTTGGGGCTTTCTCATTGCTTTGACTGAGTTATGTTGATTTTATTAAGGGATTTTGCCGCTACCTTGTAATTACGCCCAATTCCGAGACAGATAGCCACGGCTCTCCATAAATACTCTCATGACTGGTAAATTTAATAAAATTAGCTTTTACCTCATTATTAAACCGGATTTCTTGTTTGGAAGGATTGTTGACCATGTTGCTGAATGGCTGGTTGTCAATTATCGTGGTCCAGTTTATACCATCCATACTAATGCCGAAAGAGTAGCTAAGCGCTGTTCCGCTAAAGCTACCATCGTTGCGCGGTGTGTAGGTGAATCCCTTCAACAACAGCTCTTCTCCCAAATCGATGGTAATGGACTGTGGCATGGGAAGCGCATTTTCACTCCAGGGCGTGTGCCACATAGTGCTGTTATTCCCGTCAATGGCAAATGAAGCCGGAAAAGCATCGGCTGAAAGGGTGGATTCCACCACTTTCCATTTTGCCGGACAAATATCAAAGGTTTCAGCGATTACACTGCTAAATTGCTCGCCATTTCGGATAAATGCCCTTGCTTTAATGGTTCCTCCTTCCGGAAAGGCAAATGCCTGAAGATAAGGCATGGATTCTGCAGTTGGCTCACTGCCATCGGTTGTAAAGGTTATAATGGGTTTCGTAACTTCAGAAGTAATGGTAACCATGCCCACTTTGTCGCGTATAATCATAGGGTCACTCAGGATTTCCGGGCTTAAGTAAAGCCCTATTTCAGCAATAAGGGCATCATGCCTCGCTTCATTTATGGTTACCCTGATTTTATCCGTTTGTATAGGTTCAAACCTCAGCAGCCTTTTGTAGCCAATGGTGGTGCCTTTGGCAATTTCCTGCCATTTGTCCTTGATCATGGCCTCTAAGGTGAAGGATTCAACGCGTTGCCCCTTTTTGATATACTCCCTGATTTCAAAAACATTGAATGTTTGAGGCTCGTTAAACTCAATTTCAAAGCTGGCAGGGAATTGCTTTATTTCATGAAATGTCTCCACATTGCCATCGAAGGTATTTTCAGTATTTTTGCTATTTGACCTCGCATTTTCAAGTAAATTCTGCTTAAATGTATCGTCCAGCCATTTTTTGAAATCCTTTAACCGGCCTGCATCCGATTCATGAATCAGGCCGCGTTTGTCGGGTGGTACGTTCATCAGCAACACGGCATTCATCCCCACCGAATTAAAGTAGATGTCCACCAGTTGTGCCAATGATTTAACCTTCTCGTTTTCACTTTCATGAAAAAACCATCCCGGTCTGATGGAGACATCCACCTCCGCAGGATACCAGAAAACCTGCCCGGCTTTGGCAATCACCTCTCTACTCCCGAGGTCTTTGGTGGTTTCACTCAAACCAAGGTTTTGGTTAATGGCTTCCATTTCCGGCCTGCCGCCCGGCGCAAAAGCAGTAACACTCCATTCGGTTGGGCGGCCATAACCGCTTTCGGTGCCCACCCAGCGCACGTCTTCACCTTTCACAGCTACCACGGCATTGGGCTGAAGTTTGTGGATAAGATCATACCAGGATGCCCAATCATAAATTTGTATCTTGCCGCCCGGACCTTCTCCACAAGCGCCATCAAACCACACTTCATCCACTTTGCCATAATTGGTGAGTAATTCGGTGAGCTGCTGCATGAAAAATGCATTGTACCGGGGCGAATCGCCATAACATTCGGCATTTCTATCCCAGGGGGAAAGATATACGCCAAACTTCATGTCCAAAGAATCGCAGGCTGATTTAAGTTCCTTTACCACATCGCCCGCACCGTTTTTCCAGGGTGATGCACTTACGCTGTGGAGGGTTGTTTTGGAGGGCCAAAGGCAAAATCCATCATGATGTTTGGCCGTTAGGATGACCATCTTCATACCGCCCGCTTTCAACGTCCGCACCCATTGGAGTGCATCAAAATTTTCGGGATTAAACAGTTCAGAAGACTCTGTTCCATCGCCCCATTCCCTCCCGGTAAAAGTGTTCATCCCGAAATGTACAAACGCGGTCAGTTCAAGGTTTTGCCAATCGTATTGCTGAGGAGTTGGCACCACGTGGGCTGCCTTATTTATTTTTTGCTCATTGGTCGCCTCTTTGTCGAAAGTGAACACGCGGGTGTAGAGGGTTTCGGTTTTGCAGGCGCCCATGATAATGCCTGTAGCAAAAAATAATAATATGATTACGTTTGATGTGCCCGGCCTTTTATATAGTTTAGTCATGTTGATGCTTGAAAAATGATAAATTGATTTGTGTTGATACAAATATAGAGATTCAGGCGTTGCAGTGGGCAAAATAAGTTGAATTGTATGCGAAGGCAGATTTTAAACAAGTATTTTAACTTTCAGATAATCAGCTTAATAATTGTTCTACCCTTTGTTTAAGGCATATGATAAATCAAAAAAATCAAAAATATTTACTAATTTTGCATTCAATTACTTCATATTTACATACATCCCACGAGGAAATCTTCTCGTTTTCCCGATTTGTCAACTTTTCTTTTGGTCGTAATTTTTGGGAGCGTATATTGGCGAACCCGCCTGATTTAATCAATTAACACCAATTTGAACTATGGAAAAATTACCTTCTTTTTTACCTTCAGCTAATGAACTCTGGTCGCTTACCTTAACCTATGGTGGCAAATTATTGTTGGCCTTGTTGACGCTGCTCATCGGCTTATGGCTTATCAAGCGCCTTACCAAAATGCTTAAGAAAATTTTCGCACTGAGAGCATATGAGGAAACCCTGCAACGATTTCTCATTCAACTGATTTCAGGTACGTTAAAGGTACTTTTATTGATATCCGTGGTTTCCATGCTCGGCGTTCAGATGACTTCGTTTATCGCTCTGCTGGGTGCCGTTGGCCTTGCTTTTGGTATGGCTTTGTCGGGCACGTTGCAGAATTTTGCCGGAGGGGTATTGCTGCTTATCCTCAAACCTTTTAAAGTTGGTGATTACATTGAAGCGCAGGGTTATGCCGGAACCGTGGATGAAATTCAGGTATTTCATACCATTCTGCTTACGCCGGACAAAAAAACCATTATTATTCCCAACGGCCCTTTGAGCAATGGCGCTGCAACCAATTACTCTGCATCTCCGTTACGTAGGGTTGACTGGACTTTTGGGATTGGCTATTCCGACAACATCGATGAGGCCCGTGAGATAATCGTGAATCTTTTGGAGGCAGATGAAAGGGTATTGAAAGACCCTGCTCCTTTCACCGGTGTGGTTTCTTTAGGCGAAAGTTCAGTAAACATCGCAACCCGAGCCTGGGTGAATGCTGCCGATTACTGGGATTTGTTTTTCGCGATGAATGAAAAAGTTAAAAAAGCATTCGATCAAAAAGGTATTTCTATCCCATTTCCTCAAAGGGATGTACATTTATTCAGGGAATAAGAAATAAGTAACTGAGTTCAGTATTATTCCGGGCTTGTTGATTCGGATGGAACAGTATTATAATTTTACCTCAATTCGCTCCCACCTTCCCCACATAAGCAACATAATTTTGACCATACTTTTTCGCGCATTTCGGGCAGGTGGTGTACCACATAAATTGCTCACTGACTGAAAACCCTTTCGATGCGGCTGCCTTGTTGAAATCGGCGTCCCATTTGCCTGTGTCCTTGAATGGACCTTCATACACCTTGCTGAAAAATTTTCCGCTGAGCTCAACATTGTTGGCATCAGGAATTTGTCGGTCCACTTCAAGGTAAATATCCATGTTCCATTTTGACATGTGGTGCGACAGGCAAATGTTCTCGTTCAGACTAATGCCGACGGCACTTACCTTTTTATCAAGTTTTTTCATTACACCCCCAAAATTGAGGGGCATGTAAAGGAAAGTATGCACCTTTTCTTTGATAAACCGTTTGTTTTCCCAGTTAAAGACCTTGTCTTCCCATTTTGTCGGGTCAAATTCGGGGCAACAAACATCTGATGGTTTTTGATTGATTGAAGCAGACATGATTCCTCCCATTTAAAGGTTAAATGTAATATTGAGACCTTTGTGATTCAGCAAATTAATATTGTTGAATTTTTATACAAAGTTAAGCATGGAATGGTTAAATTGTTCTTTTTGAATACAGGAAAATTTATTTCTTGACCAATATGCTATGTGGGAAACCATAAAAAATCATCCTTCGCAGAAAAACTAACATTACCCCACCTGTAAATAATTCATAAAAAAAACTGCCCTGCTTTTACAGGACAGTTTTTTAGTCCAACCGCAATAAGATTCGATTGCAGGTGGGATGATTAAAGTCTGGATTTATTTATCCTCCTCAATATGTAAAATTGGCGAGTAAGAACAAACCAGGTTCCGGTCTCCATAAGCATCATCGATGCGGGTTACCGAAGGCCAGTATTTATCTGTTTTATCGCAAGGCATCGGGAAAGCCGCTTTCTCTCGGGAATAGGGGAGATCCCAGTTGTCGGAAGCTACCATACACAAAGTATGTGGTGCTTTTTTAATCACGTTAATGGTGGTGTCGACTTTTTTATGCTCAATTTCCTCAATTTCTTTGCGGATAGATATCATTGCATCAACAAAGCGGTTGAGTTCTTCAAGTGGTTCACTTTCCGTGGGTTCAACCATCAATGTGCCATGCACCGGGAAAGCAACAGTTGGCGCGTGGAATCCATAATCCATTAACCTTTTGGCAATATCAATTGCTTGCAGATCAGCCGTTTTGCTGAACTCATTGCAATCGAGGATCATTTCATGAGCAACCCGACCTTTTGCACCGGTATATAAAATTTTGTAATGGTCCTGGAGTTTGGCTTTCAGGTAATTGGCGTTAAGAATTGCCAACCTGGTGGCTTCCGTTAATCCTTCTCCACCCAACAATTTGATGTAACCATACGAAATTGTGAGAATAGAAGCGCTTCCAAAAGGTGCAGACGCAACCGGAGCAATGGCATTGGTGCCGCCGGTAACCACCAATTGATGACCGGGTAGGAACCGGGTCAAATGCTTAGCCACACCAATAGGCCCAACACCTGGTCCGCCGCCGCCGTGAGGAATGGCGAAAGTTTTGTGCAGGTTCAGGTGGCATACATCCGCTCCGATGAATCCCGGGCTGGTCAAACCTACCTGGGCATTCATGTTGGCGCCATCCATATAAACCTGTCCGCCATTGTTATGAATGATGTTCATGAGATCTATAATGCCCTCCTCAAATACACCATGCGTAGAAGGGTAGGTTACCATACATGCCGAAAGGGTGTCCTTGTATTTTTCGGCTTTCTCCCTAAGGTCAACCATGTCAATATTTCCATTGGCATCTGATTTTACCACCACCACAGTCATGCCAGCCATAACAGCACTGGCCGGATTGGTGCCATGTGCCGAAGCCGGAATCAGGCATATGTTGCGGTGCAGGTCGCCGCGGTCACGATGGTAAGCGCGGATTACAAGCAGCCCCGTGTATTCACCTGATGCCCCGGAGTTGGGCTGAAACGACATGGCTGCAAAACCGGTAATTTCACAAAGTGATTTTTCTAACTCTTTAATCATTATGTGATATCCTTCTACCTGCTCAGCCGGCACAAAGGGGTGTAAACTGTTGAATTCAGGCCAGCTCAATGCAAAAAGCTCTGCTGCGGCATTCAGCTTCATGGTGCATGAGCCTAAAGGAATCATTGAACGGTTGAGCGAAAGGTCTTTTCCTTCAAGTTTTTTCAGGAAGCGCATCATACCTGTTTCGGAATGATAACGGTTAAAAACTTCATCCTGAAGATAGGGAGAGGAACGCTTAAAGCTATCGGGGATGGTTATGATGCGGCAACATTCCTCGGGTATGCATACGTATTCATTAAAGGATTTGCGCGCAGCTGAAGCAAAAATGTTAACCAGCGTATTTACGTCCTCCAGGTTAATGGTTTCGTCAACGCTGATTGAAACAACCCTTTCACCGATGTACCTAAAGTTAACTTCATTTTCGAGGGCAAGTTTTTTGAATTCTGCCATCCGAACAGTATCAGGAATAAGGATTCGAACCGTGTCAAAATAGGTTTCGTTCAATTGGGTATAGCCATATTTTAGGACTTCCGTAGCCAGAACACCGGCCAGGATGTTGATGCGTTCAGCAATCTGGCGGATGCCTGAAGGTCCATGATATACTGCATACATTCCACTCATAATGGCCAGTAATGCCTGGGCAGTGCAGATATTTGAAGTAGCACGTTCACGCTTAATGTGTTGCTCACGGGTTTGCAATGCCATACGCAAGGCGCGGTTGCCTTGTGCATCGATGGAAACACCTATTATGCGCCCGGGAATGTTACGTTTGTATTCTTCGCGGGTTGCAAAAAATCCTGCATGTGGGCCGCCAAAGCCCATGGGCAAACCAAAACGCTGGTTGCTGCCAACCACCACATCAGCGCCCCACTCACCCGGAGGGGTAAGTATGGCAAGGCTCATTAAATCAGCAGCTACGGCTACCATAATGCCTTTTTCGTGGGCAGCGGCAACAAACTGACTGTAATCATGTATTCCGCCTGTTTCGTCAGGATACTGAACGATGGCGCCAAACCAACTGCTGTCAAATTCAATGTTTTGCCAATCGCCTGTTTCAATATCAATACCCAGCGGCTCGGCACGCGATTTTAATACATCAATGCTTTGAGGGAATAGCTTGTCGGAAACAAAAAATCTTTTGGCTCCGGCTTTTACTGCTTCGCGTGAGCGGGAATTGTAAAGCATAATCATGGCTTCACCTGCGGCTGTGCCTTCATCCAGCAAGGATGCATTGGCCAGGGGCATTCCGGTTAACTCGGTAATCATGGTCTGATAAATGAACAAAGCTTCGAGGCGACCCTGGGAAATCTCCGCCTGATAAGGGGTGTAAGAGGTGTACCAACCTGGGTTTTCAAGAATATTACGCTGAATTACACCCGGGACAATGGTATTATAATATCCCATACCAATGTATGACTTGAATAGCTTGTTTTTGCTACCCAATTCCCTGAGATGGCTGAGGTATTCATGCTCGTTCAGACCTTCGGGCAAATTGAGTGGTTTGGGCAGACGGATGGATGATGGAACCGTTTCTTCGATAAGTGCATCAAGGCTTGTTGAACCAATGGTTTTCAGCATTTGTGCAACCTCGTGTTGCCGGGGACCATTGTGCCGGTTAATGAAGTTATTGGTGAGTTTAGACATGGAATTATGAATTTGTAATTTGTAAGGAATACGTCTTTAAGATGGGGCAAAGATAAAGATTATCATTTTCGTTTTGAAATTTACGATTGAAAGTTTAATCTATGTAAAGTAATGAAATTCAGATATATATAATAAATTGAATGTGTGAAAATTGATTTTCGCGTTTCAGATTGGTTGTTCTAAGTCGTGTTGGTCGGATAAATGCATTGTTTATTTGTTTCTAAGCATTTTCATACACCAGATAAAAACTTTTTTATTCTGAAAAAAAATCATAAGTTTGTAAGATCAAACCACCGTACCATGAGCATAAAACGCTACCTTTATTTATCAATGACCCCCGAGGCGCTGATTTCATCGATGCTGCCTCCCGAGGATTTTGGTGTATATTACGCTGTGGGTTCCAACAAGCGGACCCAGGGTCAGGCACTTTTCTTTGAAATTGATCCTGATTTTGAAAGTGATTATTTTAATCTGGCGAGTATCGAAAACCGCTGTGTTCCGCACATTGACGGAAAACCCAAGCGCTCGGTTTATCTCTCAACTTACAGGGTGCTTGAAAATATTCCGCTCAAAGCATTCAGGAATCTTTATTTAACTACATCGGATGGTAAAGTACTTGAACTGACAAAGTCGGATTTTAAGGCAGATGAAAAGCCAGCACTTCATTTTTATCAACAACTTTGCCCGGTTACACCCAGGGTTGTCAGTAAACTTGACCCGCCACATTATACCAAATGGGTCACCGATTCGGGGAATCCTATTTATTTCCCCAAAATTGTTTTTGTGGAGCTTATTCTCAACCGCCTTGGAGAGGATCCAATGACTGCCCCGGTCGGAAATTTACCCTATGCCAATAAAGATCACTTGCGTGACTGTCTCATTGGGTTACATATGGGCTATGAGAAACCAACGAAAACGGTCAATCGTTTTTATCAGGGCGATGTGCTTTATCGCACCGTTAAAAATGGGTTCTTTGTTGGAGATGCTGCTGGCTTCCTGTTTTATAAGTTTCCCGAAACCGACGAGTTGCAAAAACTGTATTATCCATGGTGGCGTTCTGCGCTTAACCTTGAATTTCCAGAAAAATAGAACAATAGACTTTGTTCGCTTGAAAGATTTAAAATCACCGGGTCATATATTGATTCGGTGATTTTTTATAAATCAAAAAAGGCCAGCATTATCTGCGGGCCCTTTTTGTCGAAAATATTGAGGATTATTTACTTCTTAATCCTCATACCGTAGAACGAGCGGTAAACGAAGAACAAGGCAATAGCTAGCATAACGACACCAATGATTTTGGTATAGTCCATTGCGCCGCTAACTTTAGCCTGCTGACTCATTTTTACAGCAATTTCCACGGCAAGTAATCCAAACAGGGTTGAAAATTTAATGATTGGGTTAAGCGCTACCGATGAAGTATCCTTGTATGGATCGCCCACTGTATCGCCCACCACGGTTGCATCGTGAAGCGGAGTGCCTTTTTCTTTGAGGTCAACTTCAACCACTTTTTTCGCATTGTCCCAGGCACCGCCGGCATTTGCCATATACATGGCCTGGAAGAGCCCGAAAACTGCGATTGAGATCAGGTAAGAAACGAAGAAATTGGGGTCGAAGAAGGCAAAAGCCAGGGTAATCGAAAAGATAACACCGAATATATTCCACATGCCGGTCTGCGCGTATTGCGTACAAATTTTCACTACCGCCTTTGAATCTTCGATGTCGGCTTCACTTTTGTCCAATTGGATATTTCTTTTAATGAATTCCACTGCTCGGTAGGCTCCTGTAGTAACCGCCTGAATGGAAGCTCCTGAGAACCAGAAAATAACAGAACCGCCAGCCAGAAGTCCCAGCAGTACCGGTGCATCAGTAAGATTAAGTTTTAACAGGCCCATGTGTTCAAGCATAAGTATAATGGCAAAAATCATGGTAGTAGCGCCAATAACGGCAGTGCCAATTAATACGGGTTTGGCGGTTGCTTTAAAGGTATTTCCGGCTGAGTCATTGGCTTCAAGGTAATGTTTCCCACGTTTAAAGTCTGGGGTAAAACCAAAGTCTGCTTTGATTTCTTCCGAAATACCTTCGCGCCGCTCTATCTGCGAAAGCTCAAAAACCGATTGGGCATTATCCGTAACAGGGCCGTAACTGTCCACTGCAATGGTAACCGGTCCCATACCTAAAAATCCAAAGGCTACCAGACCAAAAGAGAAGATGGCCGGATATGACATAATCTGATCGATACCCATCATTGAAACGGCAAAAGCGCTTGCCATCAATCCCATCATAACCATTCCTTTCCAAAAAGCACTGAAATTACCAGCTACCAGGCCCGAAAGTATCGTGAGTGAAGCACCGCCCTCGCGTGAAGCGGTAACAATTTCATTCACATGACGTGATTTGGAACTTGTAAAGGCTTTGGTAAATTCAGGAATAATGGCTGCGGCAAGTGTGCCCAGACTTATAATGGACGACAGCTTCCACCATAACCCTGAGCCGGGCAGTAGGTCCCCGATAAGTAAGTAGCTAACGATGTAAGTTACAATAATGGAAACGATGGATGTAATCCAAATCAGACTGGTGAGCGGGGCTTCAAAGTCAAAGTCATTTTTTAGGCTGAAGCGTTTCTCTGAAATGAACTGGTTTATCTGGTATGAGAATATGGAAGTAAACACCATTAAAATGCGCATGGCAAATATCCATACAATTAATGTGCTTTGGAAGTCAATTCCAATGGCCAGTACAATGAATGAAATAAGAGCAACACCTGTAACGCCATAAGTTTCAAAACCATCGGCAGTAGGGCCTACGCTGTCGCCGGCATTGTCTCCAACGCAGTCGGCAATAACCCCTGGGTTCCTGGGATCGTCTTCGTCAATGGCAAAAACGATTTTCATGAGGTCGGCACCAATGTCAGCAATTTTGGTGAAAATTCCGCCTGCAATGCGCAAGGCAGAAGCCCCGAGTGATTCGCCAATGGCAAAGCCTACGAAACAGGCACCTGCACTATCTCCGGGAATAAACAATAGAATGATGAGCATCATAAGCAGCTCAATGGTAATGAGCAAAACACCAACACTCATTCCGGCCTGCAAAGGAATGGAAACTACGCTCCAGGGTTTGGATTTGAGTGCGGCAAATGAGGTGCGGCTGTTGGCCAGTGTGTTTATTCTTATGCCAAACATTGCCACGGAATAGGATCCCAGGATTCCCAGTACCGACCACAGAAGTACCAGCAACACCTTGCTTATTGCCATATTGTTGAGCCCATAGAAATAGTAAAAAATGGCTGAGCCGATTATGGCAAATAAAATAGCAAGGAATTTTCCTTGCTGGTACATATAGGTTTTACAGGTTTCATAAATAATATTAGATACATTCAACATTGAGCGGTGGGCCGGCAATTTTTTGATATTGATAAACTGCCTCAATCCAAACAACATTCCAAAAGCAATAACAACAATGCCCCATGTAAGCAAGGTATGCCCATTCATGCCAAATGTTTGAAAAAAGCTGGTGCTTAAATCGGGGATTGGTAAATCGGCTTCACTGGCCATGCTTAAAAAAGGCAGGAGTGAAGCTGTTATTAAAATGGAAATTTTCTTCATAAATAAATAGATTGAAGTAAAATGAATGATTTAACTTTACAAATATAGACAAGTAAATATAAATATAGATGTGTCGCTTTTCATTTTTTTAAAGACAACCCCCTGAAAGGAAGAAGGTTTCATGAAGCCAAACAATGATATTTTATGCTTTTGTCCTCATTTTCATGATTTTCCGCAATCGATTGCGAAATAAATTTGCTGCTGAATTTTGTTGAAAAAATTTTAAAATTCTGCTAAATTTCTTCGGGAAACAGACATCGTTATTAAGTTTTTGAGGTATGAAAGTGCATTTTATTTGCGCAAGGGCCTTGTTCATTCAGGAATTTGATTAATTTTATCGATTATTAGAATTACTGTCAGGGATGGATAAGATAGCATTAAAACTTCTTGGATTGATCAACAGCCAGTCTCAAAGTGGAGCATATACACTCATTCTTGGTGAAGTAGAAGGGAACAGGCGTTTACCTATTCTGATCAATGGTTTTGAAGCCCAGGCGATTCTTTTTCATATTGAGCAGATCAAAATTCCGCGCCCTTTGACCCACGATTTATTTAAAAACTTTGCCGATACCTTCGGAATTGCATTTAAAGAAGTAGTAATCAGTAAATTTGCCCAGGGTATTTTTTATTCTACTTTGCTTTGCAATGATGGTTCGGGAAACAGGGAGATCGATTCACGTACCTCCGATGCCATAGCACTCGCTGTCCGTTTTAGTTGCCCCATATACACCAACGAAAATGTCATGAGTGCGGCTGGCGTATCTGTGGATGAAGAGCCTGATATTGACGATCTGGCTACCGGAGGTATAGTGGAGCAACCCGAAGGAATTGATTATTATAAATTCACCTTTGAAGAGTTGGAAGAGTTGTTGAACGAAGCCATTGAGAAGGAAGATTATGAAAAGGCCTCCCAAATCAGGGATATCATTAACAAACGGAAACCCTCCAGATAAGATTTACATAACACCCTAAAGTTAACTTATGTCCAGGACTGCGCATTTTTTTCTGCTCCTAATTTCATTCGTGTTGTTGCCTGTTGCCTTTACTATGGCCCAGACCCCCGATTCTGCAGCAATCGGAGACACTTTGTCCATCGTTAGCTCAGCTAAGCCCGCCGTTGAGCTACATAAAATAAGCGACCTGGGCGGAGGGTTTACCATTATGGGGTTGCTACGCGGGCTGTTGGGCATGGTGGTGCTCATTGGTATTGCATGGGTTTTTAGTACCAACCGCAAAGCTATTTCATGGAAAATTGTTGGCATTGGCTTATTGATACAAGCCACGCTTGCATTGGGAATCCTTCATGTGGCGCCAATTCGGATAGCTTTTGAATTTGTAGGTAAAATATTTGTTGAAATCCTGAATTTCACCAAAGCCGGAAGCGAGTTTCTGCTTGGCGGGCTTATGAACATTGACAATTACGGATTCATCTTTGCTTTTCAGGTGTTGCCTACCATTATCTTTTTCTCTGCACTCACCAGCCTGCTCTTTTACCTGGGAGTTATCCAGAAGATTGTTTATGGTTTGGCCTGGCTCATGACCAAAGCTTTGCGTCTTTCCGGTGCAGAAAGTCTTTCGGTTGCGGGAAATATTTTCCTCGGCCAAACGGAATCCCCGCTTATGATTAAGGCTTATCTCGAAAAAATGAACCGAAGCGAAATTCTGCTCGTGATGATTGGTGGAATGGCCACCCTGGCCGGAGGTGTACTGGCAGCATACATCAGCTTTTTGGGTGGATCTGACCCTGTGCAGCGATTGATGTTTGCCAAGCATTTACTTGCGGCCTCGGTAATGGCAGCTCCTGGTGCGGTGGTTATCTCAAAAATACTTGTGCCCCAAACGGAACCCATTAACAGTACCATTGAAATTACCAAGGAAAAGGTAGGAAGCAATGTGCTGGATGCTATTTCTAACGGCACCACCGAAGGCCTGAAGCTGGCGGTAAATGTTGCGGCTATGCTGCTTGTTTTCATTGCTTTCATTGCTTTCGCGAATTTTATTCTGATCAAAATCGGAGGATGGTTCAACCTGAACCCGATGATTGAAGCAGCAACATCAGGACAATATAAAGTGTTGTCGCTCCAGGTTTTGCTGGGTTATATCCTTGCACCGCTCATGTGGCTGATTGGGGTTGAGACCCACGACATCATTATGCTTGGCCAGTTATTGGGCGAAAAACTTATCCTCACTGAATTTATTGGCTATGTCAGCCTTGCTGATTTGAAAGAAACCGCCCGTCTTACCAATCCGAAAAGTATCATAATGGCAACCTATATGTTGTGTGGCTTTGCCAACTTTGCTTCCATAGGCATTCAGATTGGGGGCATTGGCTCTCTGGCGCCCGGTAAAAGGGTGTTGTTGTCGGAATTTGGGATGCGCGCCCTGCTTGGTGGTACGCTGGCTTCCCTTTTGTCAGCTACGCTGATTGGAATTATCCTGGGATAATTTTTTAATTTTCCTGAAAAGTTAGTTGCCCGAGGGGTCCGGAGGCCGATCTGTCAGATCTTTTTGAAGTATAATTGAAATAATAATCTAGTTAAAACCTAACAGGTCGGAAGAAGAGCTGTTATTTCTTTAAAAAATTATAAAATCTCCATAAACGACACCAAACAATAATGGCAGCCCCAAAGCTGCCATTGATGCGTCTTACAAGTTGTATTGCTTACCTGGTTTTCAATATGGTAAGCAAAGGAGTCGTTTAGTTTTTGATAGATATGGATCTTATTGGTAACGCTTGCTGACTAGTTTTTGTAAGAAAGATAAGTCCTCGCGATATCAGCGGTGTTCATTGGGAAATCGTCGATTTCCTGCTCGGGTACCGGTGCAATTTCGGGAAGAATTTTGTTCAGGTATCTTTCGGCGATGACTTTAGTTTCATAAGGAAAATCATAGAACGTTGCTTCTGCCATTGGCCGGGGCATATTGGCCTTGTAATATTCAGCACTTATTTTTTTAGTATCCAAAGGGTAATCGTCGATGTACTCTTCTTCCTGAGTTGCAAGGAAATTATCTGATTTGCTGAGCATTGTGAGCGTATCTGGTTTTTTAGTGTATTCAGCATTAATATGCTTCGTATTGTCAGTGTAGGCCCAATTTTGGGTGATGGTGAGTAAACTCAGCAGTATGGTTAAAAAGATGGTTTTCATGGTTTTTGGTTCTTGGTGTTGATAGGGGGATATACCAAATCTGTGCCAAGATTTGTAAATAATTTATAATCAAATAGATACAGTCAATTATGGAGGAAATTCTAATATTTCTTTGAGTTGAATAATTTCTATCCATTGTTCAATTTTGTACTTGAATTCAATTCCTTAACTCCTTGATTGTGTTGACTTTCATCAAATAAAAGCTGACTTTTCAGGTGTTTTACATCATAAATGGCGCGTTTAATAGTGTCCGTTTTCGGATAGCGTTCGTGCACTTACGAACAAATAAGGACAATAGGATTATCTATCTGATTTAGTCAGGCAGGATTTTCTTATTCAACCATGCGTTTAAATGTTGTGCTTATTGCCGGATAAAAGATGCAGCGCCCGATTTTTTGCCATCCACTATTTTCAGGAAGTAATTTCCAGGCACTAAATCAGAAGTGCTCGCCTGGAATCGTCCATTCTCTTTGGATAATATTTTGATTACAAGTGCGCTGCCTTGCAGGTCAATCAGACTGATTTCTGCATTCTTTGAGAGTTGCTTTCCCGTGATGGTTAACTGATCTTTAGCCGGATTCGGGTAAACATTGAACGTTATCCTGTCATTTTCATCCAGGCCTTCGCAAAGGTAAAAGCCAACCAAACTCTCGTTAGTGCCTACACATGTATTTTTTGTAAATTCAACTTTAACTGTCGCTGTTCCCATGCCAATGGAGGTCGTATCAATGCTAAACGTTTGAGATTGACCTGAAAGAATATTATTAACATACCAATTGATCTGGTCGTAATTGTTTCCGGCATCAAAATGTAACTGCTGCCCGGCACACAGCAGGGTGTCGGCGCCCAGATCCAGTCGCTCAAAAGGGATAACACTCACCTGAACCGTACCAATCATAGCTCCCATTTGGGCATCGCTGACCAAAACAGAATAACTGGTTGTATCATCGGGTGCAACTTCAATTTCAGGCGTTTGTGCTCCCGTGCTCCACATGAAGTTATATGGCGGGTATCCTCCGCTAACATTCACAGAAATATTTGCCGTATCGCCCTGGCAAATGGTTCTGTCTTCCGCCTGAATTACAATCGGGTTAAAGTTCGATGCAATATCTCTGTATCGTGCCGTGGTGATTGGCCCTTCCTGGGTAACGGATAGCAAGGGAATGCCCTGCCCAGTTCCCAGCCACTGGTATTCAATGTAGTTTCTTATCAGCGGTAAGCCTGTTTGTACGGAGTCAATATAAATGCTGTCATATTCATATACTGTTGATTTTAGCCTCAATACATCGAAGGTTCCGTAAGGGGTTGTCAGACTGCCCCAACCATCGACTTCGTTAACACGTTTTCGCTGAATGCTTAAATATCCCAGATTTGGAATTGAAAAACTGAAATTGGATTGGCTGGAATCAGCCGGGGAGTTGGCCGAAAGCGGGAATTTATATAAAACCTCCGGATTGTTGAATTTCAAAGGGATTGGTATTCCGAAAGCAGTGGCTGCATAACCTGCCCTTTGATACGCATTTTGTGTGTTTTTGTAAAAAATATAGGCATCAGAAACATCCAGGCCGGGAATAAAATCAATGGCTGTAATTGGTGAAGCAAGATTCGCCACACTGGCATTAAAAATCAGTTGATATAAAAAGGGAGTGGAGGAGACGCTAACGTAGCTTTCAACTTGTTGGCTGTCAGGAAGTAGTGAAGAGAAGTCCCAGAAATAATCCGGGCCTGTAAGTGCCGGATCGGGAAATGTTGGAACTGAACTTGTACTTATTCTGATGGTGTCCGAAATGTTGGGCATATCACTTTGGGTGATGGTGATCTGGGCCTGAAGGCTAATTAAGGAAATCAATAGGGCCAGAATTAAAGCGGTTTTTCTCATCACGTTCTTTTTTTATATGATTGTATCACCTTTATTACTGCGGCGGTGGCACTATTTTACGTTGTCGGCGGAATAGTTCGGAGAATTTGTCAAATTCGTAACGATAATAAATACCCACACCCTGCTTATAGTTAGCACTGAAGGAGGCTATTTCAAAAGGATTGTTCGATTTGTTGTAAGCCTTAACCCTGAATCTGCCATCTTTGGTAATTTTAACGTCCACCATAACATCACCTACCAGGTTGTTCGCATTTTCCGTTGACCCGGAGTTTATCAAGCCGAAATTCCCATCAATGGTTACCCTATCTTCAAAAAGGTGCGTGGAAAGAGCTACCTCAATGGCTTCGGAAGTGAGGGCATCACCGGTGCGGTAGTTGAGTCCTATATCAACATCTTTGCTTATCTGCGAAAGCATGCTGCTCAACTGACTGGTGAGCATTTCGATGGAAGAGGAGCCAACGTTGCCGGCAATTCCTGAGTTCCCTGTAAAGCTGAACGATTTCAACAACAAAAGTGAAACCATTTGTTGCGTCATTAACACATCGTTTGTAGTGTCAATGGCGGCAAAAATCTGATTTTTTAGGTCAGTCTCAGCATCGGGAAGCCTGATACTGAATGCAATATCGGGATTGTACAAATTGTTTTTCAGATGAATAATACAATCAACCGGAATATTTCTTCCGGCATAGTCGGGATTGGAAGCCAGTTCAGGAATGCCACTCAGTGAAGCCCTCAGTTTGTAAACTGCACTTACATTCAGGTCGGCTTCATATGGACTTCCATTGAAGGAAATTACACTTCCCCTTTCAATGGAAAAGAGGCGGTTAATAATATTTTCGAAGGTAAAAAGGAAGGTGCCATCTTCAATATAGTAGTTGCCAAAGGTGGTAATATCACCACGGGTATCTATACCCATCAGTATTCGTCCGTTTCCTGTGGCTTTGATGTTGCCAATATCTTCAGGCAGAAAAATCTGAATACCCGCATCCGTGGTTACATCAATGGTCATGTTTAGGTTTAGGCCGGAAGTAACAGGTACATAAGGTGTTCGGTCCTCCAGGGTGTCCGTTACATTAACAAACCTGATGTACTTATTTTCAGTAGCATCAACATCCAGATTAATGGGGATATAAATGTTCGTACCTTTCTCTGATCGGACCTGAATACCCATTCTTAAATCATCAAAAGGGCCGGAAATATTTATGTTGCCCGTGGCCACTGCATTCCCGTAAAACAGGTTGTTGTGTTTCATTGTGGTGTGAAGTCCCGAAAGATTATTTGCCTGAACATCGAGGTTCATCTCCATATTTCTGAAATAATCGTGCGTTAAGCTGAAGTCGCACAGTCCTGTATTTCCCAATGAATCATAAACCATTATACCTTTTGCAGATATAAGGTTGGGCGTAACTTCCACCTTGTCGGCCAGGGAATAAATTACATTGAGATAGTCCACCTTAAACTGAGTGCGCAACAGGTTGAGCGACCCGGAGAAAGATGGTTCATTAAAAGTTCCTTCAAGTCTTAGTTTTCCGGTGGAATAACCTTTTAAACCTGAGGCAAATCCTTCCAGGAAGGGGTTGAGCGAGGCAAGGCTTAAGTTCGACAAGCCAATATCCAGGTCGAAGTTATCTTCCTTTTTATTTTCAGGGTAAATGTAGCCTGAGATTGAAATGGGCTTGTGTGTTCCAATATTCCCATGGTAAATGATATCGGCTTTTATATCGAGGCCCGATTTCTCATTGTCCCACCTTGTTAAAATAACCGCATCACCAAGTTTTTCCTTGTTGAAGGCAAAATCGTTGATAGTAACATCAGCTTGTATCTTCTGCGCTCCGTATAGGTCGTTTACAGAGATATTTCCATTCAATATACCATCAAAATCCACCCCGTTCCTGGCGAGTAAAAGGTCAGCATTTGAAACATTTAGTTCCTCAAAGTTCATGTAGAGTATATCGTTTGGGTCAACACTGATTTTGCCGTTTATGGTCATATCCTGGTTCATCCCATCAATATGCAGGTTATTCACAAGCAATGAGGTACTATCGATGATAAAATCGCCGCTTTGGGTAACCGTAAAAGTGGTGTCATTGACGGCAAATGCTGCTTTTTGCAGTACCGACCTGATGTAGGGTTTCTCGTTAAAGGCCAGGAAACCATTCAGGTTCCCGTAGTTTCGTTTGCTTGTCAACTCATCGTGCCAGTCAACATGGTAAGTTACGCTGTCGCCACGCATTTGCACCTCTACTGCGAAGTTTTCCAATCCAAGTTTCAATGCTTCCTTATCCTGTGAATCGCCAAAGTCAATTGAAGATGAGCCAGTTACAATCTGAAGCGAATTGCCACTATTTTGCCCCCGGATAAACCAGTTGTTGATGCTGATGCCACCATAATGAAATTGTTCAGCCTGCCCGTTGAGCAATACTGTTTTGCTCACCGAATTGTAGCTGCCAAAAAAGTTGGCTTTTGAATCGATAGTGAGTGACGGCAGAAACAGCTCAGTGAAAGGCCTTGCATCTTTTATATTTACGATGTAATCAAATATATGTTCCTGTTTTACTTCCAGTTCCTTCGCGGGATTAGGCCTGAAGGATGGCAGATAGGTATTCACGATGTTGATAAGCGATGCATAGAAATCGCCGAAAGTGAATTTGCCGGTAAAATTGATGTCGGCAAAGTCGGATTCAAGGCTTAATTCTTTTGACTTGTCTGCGGTTATGCGGCTATGCAAAGCTATATTCCCGGCCGTATAGTGTTCGCCGCCTTCACTATACAGGGTGTTCGTAAACTTGAGTGAACCGAGTAGGTTATCAATATTGGAACCGGCAAAATTAAGATCCATAGAGGTGCTCAATTTTGACGAAGAATCCCTGTCCCAGAGGTTCAATTTATTCAAGTAGGCATTTTGTATTGTTGAAGTGAAATTGAACGAAGGTATTTTGCCGGAAAAATCGACCAACCCCTCAAAATCGAGGTCAATAAGCTCATCTTTAAGGGCAAGGGTTCCATTGAAGCGCTTGTTCTCAAATTTCCCATCCAGCTTTATGTCATTGAATTCATTGCCCATGAGTTCAAGTTTGCCCACCATCCCTTTCAGTAGGGCTGAAACGCCTGAATCCTGACGGTAATTACCGGATATTTCGCTGCTAAGATCAATTTTACCCAGATAGGTCGAAGCATCTAATGTTTTGCCTAGATCCCAATTGATTACATTGATGTGCCCCTGGTAATTGATCGTATTTTTGGCATTGGTCTTCAAGCTGACGTCAGTTTTTAAAGTTCCTGTGGCCGTAGTAAATGTTGCGGCTGAAACAAAATCGTAAAAAAATCCGGTAAAGTATCCGTTTATCCTGATGTTGCCCAGATTTTGAACCATTTCAGGAATTTCCAAAGGGTTTTCCCCGTCAGGTTTAAAGGTGCCAATATCAGCAAAGTTGGTCCGTAGGTCTTTTATCTTTAAGTGGATAAAGGTTTCATTAATGTCAGGTAACCCATCCATGGAAACATTGCCTTCAAAATAGGTGCTTTTGCCGAATCCCAAACGTAAGTTTCTGGCTTTCAGCGAGGCTATAGTGCCCTTTATGTGCCCGTCTATTTTAAGTACTTCCCTGATTCGTGAAAGTTCAGGCGCAAAATAACCAACATCGCTCATCATTAAACTTGATTGGTCGAATTTGCCGTCCATAGACACACTGTCGATAAAATCGTTGTAGGCCAGAAAATTATTGTGAATAAATTTCAGGTCTAAATTCAGGTGACTTTCAGGTGTTATGATATGCAAACCCCGGGCGACAATGGAATCACTTTTAACTTTTACATCTGCCGAGAGATTGCTCAGCTTAAAGCCAGATTTTTCAATAAAATTAAGATACCTGATAGATGCGGTTATGCTATCGCCATCCATTTTAATCCGTCGCACATCAAGATCAATTTTTTTTAGTGCAAGATGGTTGTAATCAACACCTTGTTCAATGGTATCTTGTAATTGATCTGAATAGGTAAAAGATGTATTTTTAAGTTTGATGCCTGAAATGCCTATTTTCCAGGGTTTTGAAGTCTTGGCCGTCTGCAGGGTATCTTCTATAGTGAAATATTCGGTTATAAAGCCGTAATTCATCAGGCTATCTGACTTGTAGCGAATTAAATTCACTTCTGCATTGTCTAATGTTACCGCGTAAATACCCAGAAACCTGCGTTTAAAATTAATTTTACCTATCCTGACCTTAATTTTTTCGGTCTTCAGTATATTTTGATTTTTAAGATCTTTTAGGGTAACCTGATTCAACTCAATGTTTAGAAACCAGGAAATATCGAGTCCTCCAACACTGACTTCGGTGCCAAGTTCTTTTGAAAGATAAGTGGTTGCAAGTCTGGCCAGGCGTGTTTGTACGTAAGAGGTTCTGAAAATGCCATACACCACCAGCATGGATATGGCGGCAGTTAAAAAGGTAAGTCCTATTATGTAAAGCGTCTTTTTGATAACTTTGTGGCCTTAATTTAACAAGGTAACATCCTATTTTTGTTAGTCTTTCGCCAATAGTATGCAAAGTTCACAAAAATCGGGCAGAATCTTATGTTTTCCTGTTTTTTTAATGTAATTGTCGAAAAATAACGTGTCAAGCTGTTCCAAATGACAATCATTCAAATCAATAACCTTTAAAGTCAATTATGCCCAAATACATATTAGGAATCGAATCATCGTGTGACGATACATCGGCAGCGATACTGGAAGATACCCGGATCCTTTCAAATGTTATTGCAAATCAGCAGGTTCATGCAGCCTTTGGTGGGGTTGTACCTGAGCTGGCCTCAAGGGCACACCAGCAAAATATCATTCCTGTTATTCAGGATGCGCTGCTAAAATCAGGAATTTCAAAAAACGAATTGAGTGCGGTTGCTTTTACCCGTGGACCAGGCTTACTGGGCTCATTGCTTGTAGGTACCTCATTTGCCAAGTCATTTGCGTGGGCACTTAATATTCCATTGATTGAAGTGGACCACATGCAGGCGCACATTCTCGCCCATTTCATTACCAAAGGCAAGGCCGATGACCGTGTGCCATCGTTTCCTTTTCTTTGTCTTACAGTTTCGGGTGGACATACCCAGATTGTAAGGGTGGATGACTATTTTTCCATGACCATTATTGGGAAAACCATTGATGATGCAGCGGGTGAGGCATTTGATAAAGCCGCGAAAATCATGGGTTTGCCTTATCCAGGTGGGCCACTTATCGATAAATTGGGTAAAGAAGGCGATTCCGGTAAGTTCGCTTTTTCAAAGCCCAATATTCCGGGACTGGATTATAGTTTTAGTGGACTCAAAACATCATTTCTCTATTTTTTGCGCGATAAGCTGAAAACTGATTCCGATTTTATCGAAAAAAATAAGGCTGACCTGAGTGCTTCTATTCAAAAAGCAATTATTGAAACACTTATGGATAAACTGATGAAGGCGGTAAAGCAGACAGATATATTCCAGGTTGCGATTGCTGGTGGGGTTTCCGCCAATTCAGCGCTGCGTGGAGCTATCCTTCAAAGAGAAAAGGAAGGTTATTTTGAAGCATTTATTCCTGAATTTCAATATACTACCGATAACGCAGCCATGATTGCCATTGCCGGTTATTATAAATATCTTACCGGATCATTCGCCGATTATTCAGTGGTGCCCTATTCTCGCGGGATCAGTATCAATCTGTAATAGGATCCGAAAAGTTTTTTAACTGAACAATAGTCACTAAAGTTCTTTCGACAACCTGACAGTGCGGTTGATTATGCCTGATTTCTTGCTGAGATTTGCACTTGTAATTCACTGAATTCCATTAAATTTTCATTGCTTTGTGTAAAAACTAAAAGTAAGCATGTATATTTGTATATGAATTGATTTTAATTGTGATTTCCATCCTATATATATCATTATGATGCATCGTAAAGGATTATTTTCTAAGTCATTTCAAAATTACCGTGTTATTTTTCTTTTTATGATTACCCTGGTTGGCCTGACGGCTTTCCTCGCATGGCAGTTTGTAAAACATGAAACACAGAAAATAAGAAATGATAAGGTACAGTTTCTTAAAACAACCACTGACCTCAAAGTGGAACGCCTGTCGTTTTGGTACAATGATGAAATAGCAGATGCCAGGTTAATTGCCGGGAATATGCGCAATTTTAGGGTGTTTAATAATTTCTTAGTTGATTCTTCAGCACAAACTAAAGACAAACTGAGGCATTACCTCAATATAATCCGTGCCGAGCATGGATACGAAGACATTTTTATTACTTCACCTGAAGCAAAATTACTGATTTCAGCAAACACCACCAGATCGGAACTTACTCAGGTTCTAAATAATACAATCAATAAAGCACTTGCATCCAACAAGGTAGAGTTCTCAGATATTTATCTGTGCCCGTGGCATAAGACTCCCCATGTTGATATTGTATCGCCGGTTTCTTCAAAAGATGGTTCATCAGACGTCTTTATCGTATTTAGGATAAACCCATTAACAGATGTTTTTCCATTGTTTTCCTATTGGCCTGACAGTAAGTATTTTCATGAAATAAAACTAGTGCGAAAAGTTGGTGATAGTATAAGTGTTTTCAATCAAACTCAATTGGCCGGGAATGAACCAGCGGTCAAAACATTTTTGGATGATAACACAAAATCCCCTTCCCGTCTGGCGGCTAGTGGCTTTAGAGGAATCTACGAAGGTAAGGATACCAGGGGTGTCGAAGTGCTTTCATACAGCAGGCCGGTAAATGGTACACCCTGGTCCATACTGACCAAGATGAATAAATCCGATGTTTACAAGGATTTAAATAAGGAGATGAATCTGCTTATTTCAGCAGTTATTTTGTTTTTGTTTTTTGTATTGTCAGGATTCCTTTTCTTAATGGCCAATCGTAAAAGAAGGATGTATAAATCCCTGTGGCAGGCAAAAGAGGAGTTTAAAACAACCATTTACAGCATTGGCGATGGGGTTATTATTACCGATAATGAGGGTAGGGTTAAAAATATGAACCCAATTGCTGAGCAATTAACTGGCTGGCAGGAGAAGGATGCACTCAACATGGAAATTGAGCAGATATTCCAGATTGTAAATTACAGTGATCCCTTGATAAAAGTTGAAAATCCTGTCCTCAAAGTTATTCAACAAGAAATCATCACGGGTCTGGCTAATCATACCGCACTCATATCAAAAAGTGGCAATAAAATTCCTATTGCTGACAGCGGTGCGCCAATTCGCAATGAAGAGGGTGAAATAACGGGCGTTGTGTTGGTTTTTAGGGATCAATCGGACGAATATTTTTATCGTCGCGAAATTGAGGCAAGTCAGGCTACGTATCGTCGATTGTTTGAGGAGAATCCTCAGCCAATGTATATTTTTGATTTAGAGACGCTTGCTTTTCTGGAAGTGAATGAGGCTATGGTAAAGCACTATGGTTTCAGCAGGCAAGAGTTGCTTGGTATGACGCTTAAAGATATACGCCCTCCTGAAGATGTTCCTGCTTTGATGGAAGATTTAGCGGGTATTTCAGACCCTCAGGATGTTTCCGGCGAATGGCGGCATTTAAAAAAGGATGGTACACAAATCCATGTTTATATTGCTACACATTCGGTTGTATTTAACAACAAACAAGCCCGGCATGTATTGGCTACTGATATAACTGATCTCAGGGTAGCCGAAAACGAACTACGGCGTGCAGAATCCTATTATCGTGCCCTGATAGAAAATGCACCTGATGGTATAGTGCTGTTGAGCGCTAACATGAAGATTAAATATGCCAGCCCATCTGGACGACGAATCTTTAACTATAACCTCATTACGAACGAATTACCTGATCCCCGTTCTTCCACCCATCCCGATGATCTTGCTCAAGTTGAAGAATTGTTGAAGGAAATTATTAATGACCCCGCGCTGATTAAAACCGCTGAGTACAGATTCAAAACACGGGATAATGAATGGCGTTGGATTGCCGGTACCTTTCGCAACCTCTTGCATGTTCCCGAAGTAAATGCAATAATAATTAATTTCAGGGATATTAATGAACGTAAAGTTGTAGAAAATGAAAAAAGCAGGCTATCAGGTATTATAGAAAGTTCGGTCAATGAAATCTATATTTTCAATGTTGACACTTTGCGATTTGAATACATCAACCAGGCAGCGTATAAAAAATTGGGTTATACTTTGGAAGAAATGGTAACGTTCTATCCTTGGAATATTGCGCCATTGTTCAATAAAGAAACGCTTCAGGCACGAATTCAGCCTTTGATTGATGGAAAAGAAGATTTAATTGTTTTCGAAACAATTCAAAAGAAAAAGAATTCAAATCTTTACCCGGTTGAGGTGAGGATTCAAATGCTGCCCCAAAGCAATAATACTTTGTTTTTTGCTATTGCTACAGACATAAGCGATCGCAAAAAGGCTGCTGAATCATTGGTGCGTAGTGA
>SWCC01000094.1_pt1 | contig 71314 bp, 54 predicted proteins | sample 4692971 | NCBI WGS metagenome assembly SWCC01 (sample SAMN10267277, study PRJNA491770) | bioreactor metagenome | isolation source: DHS bioreactor inoculated with subseafloor sediment | place: Japan: off Shimokita Peninsula | collected 2006-08
ACTGCCGCGTCACCGGCGGCGTCCCCGGCTACCGAATCCAATGCACCGTCTCGACCGGCACCGGCTTCGGCACCACCTACACCTCAACCACCACCGACCCCGGCTACACCTTCGGCCGGTCCTGGACCGGAAGAGGTCTGGTGCGAGTACGAACGGTGGGCCGACCGACCATCAGCGGGGCAACGCGGGTTGGCGCACGGCTGACCAGCACGTCAGGTTCATGGCAGCCGGCCGGGGTGAAGCTGAGCTACCAGTGGTATCGGAGCGGTTCGGCCATTGCTGGCGCCACGGGCGCGACTTACACCCTCACAACGGCCGACCAGGGCAAGTCCATCAGTGTGAAGGTCACCGGCACCAAGACCGGCTACGCCAAGGCCACCATCCTCTCCGCGACAACACCGAAGGTCATCGCCATCGTTGCTGGCCAAAAGCCAAAGGTCTCCGGCAGGGCAAAGGTTGGCCGCACGCTGACCTGCGTCGCCGGAACCTGGAAGCCGCTGGGGGTGAAACTTGCGTATCGCTGGTACCGAAACGGGAAGGCAATTCCGGGCGCAACGAAATCCACCTACAAGCTGACGAAAGCAGACAAAGGGAAGAAGATCAGCGTGAAAGTCACAGGCGCCAAAGCCGACTACATCACGACGCACCTCACTTCAGCGAAGACCAAGCGGGTCAGGCCCTGATTGATGCTCGGCGCCGCGTTCAACTCTGATCGAGCCGGTCGGCGCGCAACACCACGAATGCCGCACTGTTGGTGAACCACTCGCCCTACGTCCTACACTTGACCGCGTCGCACGGCGTTGATGGGGCCATCACCTCGGAGCCGCCGGAAGAACGGAGCAGCAGCTCTCATTAGAACCGGCAGCGGCGAAACCAGAGCGGGACGCCCCTGGCGGCGTCCAAGGAGGGTGGTACCGCGGGGCTCACGCCTCGTCCCTTCGTCCGATTGACCGACGAAGGATTGGCCCCGATGACCTCAGACTCTGCTGCGACACGACCCGGCTCCTACCGCGCTGTGCCGACCACCATCGACCTGCCCGCGATGGAGCACGAGATTCTCGACTTCTGGGAAGCCAACAGGACTTTCGAGGCGTCGCTGGCCCGCACCGAGGGCGGGGCGCCATGGACCTTCTATGAGGGCCCACCCACCGCTAACGGCATGCCGGGTACCCACCACATCGAAGCACGCGTCTTCAAAGACGTCTTCCCCCGCTTCAAGACCATGCAGGGCTTCCACGTCGACCGGAAGGCCGGCTGGGATTGCCATGGGCTGCCGGTCGAGCTGGCTGTAGAGAAAGAACTGGGCTTCAACGGCAAGCCCGACATCGAGGCCTACGGCGTGGAACCGTTCAACGCCAAGTGCCGCGAGTCGGTCGGACGCAATGTTCATGAGTTCGCCGCGCTGACCCGCCGCATGGGCTACTGGGTCAACATGGACGAGGCCTATTGGACGATGAACCCCAGCTATGTGGAGTCGGTGTGGTGGTCGCTGAAGCAGATCCACTCCAAGGGCCTCTTGGTGGAGGACTACCGGGTCGCCCCGTATTGCCCGCGCTGTGGTACCACCCTGAGTGATCACGAGTTGGCGCAGGGCTATGAAGATGTCACCGATCCCAGCGTCTATATCCGCATGCCGCTGACCTCCGGTCCGCTGGCCGGCAAAGCGGCATTGTTGGCCTGGACGACGACACCGTGGACACTGGTCTCCAATACCGCCGCCGCCGTCCATCCCGAGGTGACCTACGTGGTGGCCACCCGCACCGACGAGGCGTCCGGGCCCGGGGTTGTGGGCGAGTCGCTGGTGGTCGCCGAGGCTCTCGCAGAGAAGGTGCTGGGCGAGGGTTGGGAGCTGGGCCAGCGTTTCCAGGGCAAGGACATGGAGTTCTGGAAGTACTCCCGCCCGTTGGACCTGGTGGACTTCCCTGATGTGGTCGGTGGCACCCATCACGTGCTGCTCGCCGATTTCGTCACCACCGAGGACGGTACTGGCGTGGTGCACGAAGCCCCGGCCTTCGGCGAGGTCGACATGGAGCTGTGCCGCTCCTACGGCCTGCCGCTGGTCAACCCGGTGCGCCCCGATGGCACTTTCGAACCCGAGGTGGCATTGGTCGGAGGATTGTTCTTCAAGACCGCCGACCAGGTGGTCATTGACGACTTGACCACGCGCGGCATCTTGTTCGCCGTAGAGCACCACGAGCACTCCTACCCGCACTGCTGGCGCTGCCACACCCCGCTGCTGTACTACGCCCAACCCAGTTGGTACATCCGCACCACGCAGATCAAGGACGCGCTGTTGCGCGAGAACTCCGCCACCACCTGGTACCCCGAGCACATCAAGTGGGGGCGCTACGGCGATTGGCTGGAGAACAACATCGACTGGGCACTGTCGCGCAGCCGATATTGGGGTACCCCGTTGCCGATCTGGCGCTGTGCGTCCGGCCACCAGACCTGCGTAGGGTCCCGCGCCGAGCTGAGTGAACTCACCGGCACGGATCAGTCTGAGCTCGATCCGCACCGTCCGTTCGTCGATGACGTGGTGTTCGCCTGCCCCAGCTGCGGCGAGCTCGCCCATCGGGTGCCGGAGGTGATCGACGCCTGGTTCGATTCGGGCGCGATGCCGTTTGCCCAGTGGGGTTACCCGTGGGTGGAAGGGTCGTCGCAGGAGTTCGAGGCTGCCTATCCGGCTGACTTCATCTGCGAGGCGATCGACCAGACTCGAGGTTGGTTCTATTCGCTGATGGCGGTCGGCACTTTGGTGTTCGACAAGTCGTCCTATTCCAATGTGCTGTGCCTGGGTCACATTCTGGCCGAGGACGGCCGCAAGATGAGCAAACATCTGGGCAACATCCTGGAACCGATCCCGCTGATGGATCGGCATGGCGCGGATGCGGTGCGTTGGTTCATGGCCGCCGGCGGTTCGCCCTGGGCGTCACGCCGAGTGGGTCACGGCACCATCCAGGAGACCGTGCGCAAGGTGCTGATCACCTTCCTCAACACGGTCAGCTTCCAGACCATCTACGCGGCCGCCAATGATTGGACGCCCGGCAACGGCCAAAGCACGGTGCAACCACCCAGCCATGTACTTGACCGCTGGCTGATCAGCGCCGGTAACGAGCTGGTGCGCGACGTCACCGCAGCCTTGGAGGATTTCGACACCCAACGTGCCGGGGCGCTGCTGAGCGACTTCGTCGACGATCTGTCCAATTGGTACGTGCGACGCTCGCGTCGGCGTTTCTGGGAGGGCAACGCCGAGGCGCTGCAGACCCTGCACGACACCATCAACGTGGTCACCCGGCTGATGGCTCCGCTGGCGCCGTTCCTCACCGAACGGGTCTGGCAGGACCTCTTCGTGGCCACGCAGCCGAGCGGCCCGGCCTCGGTGCACCTGGCATCGTGGCCGTTGGCCGACGACGATCTGATCGACGCCGAACTGGACTCTGCGATGCAGCTCACCCGCCGTCTGGTGGAGCTGGGGCGCTCGGCGCGCTCGGAGGCCAAGATGAAGACCCGCCAGCCGTTGCGCCGGGCGCTGCTGCCGTCGGCCGCCATGGCTCGGCTGAGCCCGGAGTTGCTCGCCGAGATCGCCGAGGAGCTCAACGTTCAGGCCGTGGAATCCTTCGCTTCGGCCGGCGACCTGGTCGACTACTCCGCCAAGGGCAATTTCCGTGCGTTGGGGAAGCGGTTCGGCAAGCAGACCCCGTTGGTCGCCGGTGCGATCGCAGCCGCTGACGCCGCGCAACTTGCCGTGGCGCTGCAGGCCGATGGCACCGCCACGGTGGTTGTGCCCGAGTTGGGCGAGGTGAGCGTGAGCGCCGAGGAGGTGTTGATCTCCGAGCGCCCCCGCGAGGGCTGGTCGGTGGTCAACGAGCAGGGCGAGACCGTCGCGCTGGACTTGGAGCTGACTCCCGAACTGGTGGCGGCCGGCATGGCGCGGGACTTCATTCGCGCCGTCCAGGAAGCACGCAAGCAGTCCGGCTTCGAGGTCTCCGACCGCATCGCGCTGCGCTGGGATGCATCCCAGAGCGCAACGCGCGACGCGTTGGCTGACAACGTCGAGCTGATCGCCGGCGAAGTGCTGGCCACCGAGGTGGCCGAGGCTGCGCGCGAGGCTGGATGGTTCGCCGATGAGGATCTGGGCTTCAGCTTTTCGGTGGCCAAGATAGAGTCCTGACCATGGCCGCTCCACTTCCGGTGATCCTGCTCCATGCTGCTGGACGCACTCCGCAGATGTGGCAGAGCCAAGTGGAGGCGATCGCCACCCGGGTTCCTGACGGCAGCGAGGGTCCTGCGGTAGTGGCACCCTGGCTGGCCGGCCTGCGCCCCGGACGCCCGATGGACCTTTCGTTGAGCACTGCGGCCGAGGAGGTGTTGACCACCATGGACCGTCATGGCATCACCTCGGCACGACTGGTCGGCCATCAGCTCGGCGCGATGGTTGCACTGCAAGTGGCCACCACCGAGCCGGAGGCTGTCGCCGGCCTGGTGCTATCAGGGGCTCTGATGTCGCCATCGGCGATGGCCATGCGCATGCATCGCACTGTGATCCGGCTGATGCCCAAATCGACGTTGGCCGGCAGCGGCGCCACCAAGGCCGACCTGCTGCGGGCCTTGGAACTGATCGCGACAGCTGATTTCGGCAAGCATCTGGATCAGGTCCAGGTGCCCGCTTTGGTCATCGCAGGCAACACCGATCCAGGACGCGCCTCGGCCCAGAAACTGGCCAAGCAGCTGCCCTCCGGGAGCTATCTGGAAATCTCGGGCGCCGGCGCGAATCCGAGCATGGAAGCCACCGAGATCTACAACGACCACCTGCTGGATTTCCTGTTTTCCTGACCTGACGTCGACCGCGGTTCCGGCCGGGTTTGGGAGTGCCTGGCGAGCCTCGCTCGGTACCGAAGATCGACCAATGCTCTCAATACCTTCCCCGGTATGGGCGTGTCGCAGACTTTTTTTGAATCCGCATGCTGAGCAAATCTGTCCGCGCGTTGGACACTGACGGAATTTTGCCGCCTGATCAGGGGGTTTCGACTTGGTCACCCGGACGACCTACCCCTTTGTCACTGCGCAATTTCGCTACTTAGAACTGTTGACACCGCGCCAGGCACCCCGTACGTTCCTCTCCATTCCGGGTACGGGCCCTACCGCGAGGGCGATCCCAGGCAACAACAGCCCGCCGGAAATCTCTATCGGGAGCAGTTGCCGCGACGAACCCAGAGGTCCGGCGCCGCCCCGCGCAAGCTAACTCACACGCCTGAAAAAGGGGGTGCGCTGTGACGCATTCAAATTCCCCGGACGGTCCTCTCGAGGAGGACTCTCCGGAGTTCCATCTACCAAAAGATCACTGGCCATTGCCAGAGCTGAGCAACATCGAGGAACATCCACACCCCGATGCCAACCACTACCTGGCAATGCAGAACTCTGACGAGTATCAAAAGCTGCGCCACGCCTTCCGTTCATTCGCCTTTCCGACGGTAACCGCCGTCCTGGTCTGGTACTTCTTCTACGTGTTGCTCTCGGTGCTCGCGGTTCCCGGTGGACCGACCGAGGCGCTCATGTCCTCGCCCGGCTGGTTCGGGCTGAACGTGGGTTTCTGGCTCAGTCTGGCCCAGTTCCCGACCACCTGGTTCGCAACGTGGCTGTACATCCGCGTGGCCGACCAAAAATTGGACCCGATGGCTGAAGACATTCGGCTCGAGTTGGAAGGTAAGGAGGCCTGAACATGGTTGGAAACTCCCTACTGAACATTGCCATCTTCGGCATCTTCGTCATCGTCACCCTGGGCGTGGTCATCGGCGTCACCCGGAACTCCGAGAAGAAGGCCGGCTCGTTCTACACCGGCGGTGCGTCCTTCTCCGGGCGGCAAAACGGTCTGGCCATCACCGGCGACTACCTGTCGGCGGCCTCGTTCCTGGGTGTTACCGGCGCCATCGCCATCTACGGCTATGACGGTCTGCTGTACGCCTTGGGCTTCTTCGTGGCCTGGTTGATCGCGCTGTACTTGGTGGCTGAGCCACTGCGTAACACCGGCCAGTACACGATGGCCGACGTGCTGAGCTTCCGCATGAACCAGCGCCCGGTGCGTACCGCGGCAGCGCTGTCGACCTTGATGGTGTCGTTCCTCTACCTGTTGGCGCAGATGGCCGGTGCCGGTGGCCTGGTGGCCCTGTTGCTGGGCGTCACCGACACCACTCAGCAGTCGTTGGTGATCGCCGTGGTCGGCGTGATCATGATCGCTTACGTGTTGATCGGCGGCATGAAGGGCACCACCTGGGTGCAGATGATCAAGGCGACCTTGCTGATCGTTGGGGCGGCGTTCATGACCTTCATGGTCATGGCGAAGTTCGGCTTCAACTTCAACGCCCTGCTCAACGCGGCGGTGTCCAACCCGGGCAACGCCGACACCGTGGCCGCCATGAAGTGGGAGGACGCCGCACGCATCCTCAGCCCGATGGCCCATTACGGCTCGGATCCGCTCAGCTTCATCTCGCTGTCGATCGCGCTGGTGCTGGGCACCTCCGGTCTGCCGCACGTGCTGATGCGCTTCTACACCGTGCCTACGGCCAAGGAAGCCCGCCGCTCGGCGGTGTGGGCGATCGCTCTGATCGGCCTGTTCTACCTGTTCAGCCTGGTGCTCGGCTTCGGCGCCACGGCTCTGGTGGGCATGGACGAGATCATGGCGGCTCCCGGCAAGGCGAACTCGGCGGCTCCGCTGCTGGCCTACGCGCTGGGTGGTGAACTCCTGCTCGGTGTCATCTCCGGTATCGCCTTCGCGACGATTCTCGCGGTGGTTGCCGGCCTGACCATCACCGCGTCGGCATCCTTCGCCCACGACTTCTACAACTCCGTGTTGAAGAAGGGCAAGGCTGATCCGGCCCAAGAGGTCAAGGTGGCCCGCATCACTGCGGTCGTCATCGGCTTCGTGGCCATCGGTGGCGGCATCCTGGCCAACGGTCAGAACATCGCGTTCTTGATCTCGCTGGCCTTCGCGGTGGCGGCATCGTCGAACCTGCCGTCCATCCTGATGACCGTGTACTGGAAGAGGTTCAACACTCGCGGTTCGATCTGGTCGATTTACGCCGGCCTGGTCTCCTCGACGGTGTTGATCATTTTCTCCCCCGCCATTGCCAAGGACAACCCGCTGGCCTGGTTCCCGCTGACGAACCCGACCATCGTGGCTCTCCCGTTGGCGATCATCGCCGGCGTGGTGGGGACGGTCACTTCCAAGCAACCTGCGGACGCGGACCTGCAGGCCGAGATGGAAGTCCGGTCCATGACCGGAGCGGGCGCTGCTGAGGCAATCGCCCACTGACCGACCGAGGGCGGCCTCGTCAAGCCCGGGTTCAGCCTGGCGGGGCCGTCCTCTCACCGCTCTCACACTCTGCGCCCGAAAGGTGCTCTCTGCGCTCGAAGTTCCTGGCGCAAAGACCTCTTTCGGGCGCAGAGTCCTTTTAGCACTAGGGTGAGGCGGTGAATAGCAGCACGGCGAGCGAGGCTCTGGATCGGCGCGGGTTGGTGCTGGCTTTCTCCGCCTACCTGATCTGGGGGGCGTTTCCTTTCTTCTTCAAGCTGCTGTCGGCGGCCGGGTCCTTCGAGATCATCGGGCACCGGGTGCTATGGACCTTCATCTTCTGCGGCTTGGGCATGCTCGTCTGGGGCGAACTCGGCCACTTCCGCGAGGTCCTGGCGAATCGTCGACTCTTCGGGGGCCTGACCGCAGCCGGATTCTTGGTCACCGTCAACTGGTCCATCTACGTCTGGGGCGTGCTGAACGACCATGTCGTCGATGCCGCTCTGGGCTACTTCATCAATCCGCTGGTCACCGTAGGTCTGGCCGTCGTCGTCCTCAAGGAGAGTCTGCGCACCGCCCAGAAGATCGCCGTCGGTGTCGGGACTCTCGCCGTGGTGGTGCTCGCCATCGGCTACGGCCAGATTCCGTGGGTGGCGCTGAGCCTGGCGTTCACCTTCGGCACCTACGGCCTGTTGAAGAAGCAGATGGGTGGCCACGTCTCACCGCTGGTGGGGCTCACTGTGGAGACCACTGTGTTGGCCCCGGTCGCGCTGGCGTGGCTGGTCTGGCTGCAGGTCAGTGGCGAAAGCAACCTGACCAGTCACGGGCCGTGGCTGACCGTCGGCTTGATCTCAGCGGGTCTGGTCACTGCGATCCCGCTGCTGCTCTTTGCCGCAGCGGCCCGCCGAATCCCGCTGACCATGATCGGGCTGATCCAATACGTCACCCCGACCCTGCAGTTCGCCTTCGGCGTCTGGTTCAACCACGAGGCGATGCCGCCGTCACGCTGGGCCGGATTCGCCCTGGTGTGGGTGGCCCTGGTGATCCTCACCGTGGATAGTGTGAGGGCCAGCCGGGGGCCGGCGATCGTGGCTGAGGTCGAGCCCTGAGCCGGCCTCGGCTTCAGCGGCGCCTCGGGGCCGCCACCTTGTGCTTCAGTCGAGTTGTCTTCTTCAGCGTCTGGTAGCCGGACTTGGTCAGCGTGACGACCACACTGATCTTCTTGCCCCACTGCCGGTAGGTGAGTGTGATGCCGGCCTTGTTGGACTTGGCGATCGCATGACCATTGGCATACCAGCGGTAGCTGCGATGCGTCCCTGCGGGGCTCGCACCGCCGAGCGTGGCTTTGAGCTTCGAACCCACCCTCGCTGCACCGGTGATGGTGACCGAACGAATGCTGATCCTGCCCTTCGCCACTTTCGCAGTCGGTGCCGAGAGACTGCTGGTAGCGCTATAGCCGGCCAGGGCCGCAATGACTCTCAGGGTGAGGCGTTTGCCCACCAGGTTGGGCTTCAGCACCAACTGGCTGCTCGTGGCGCCGGGGATCACCGCGCCGTTGGCGAGCCACTGGTAGCTCAGCTGCGCCTGGCTCGGCGTCCAGCCGGAGGTTCGAGCCGCAAGCACCGATCCGACGCGCGCTGTTCCCGAGATCGTGACCGGGCCGGCGGTGATCGCCCCGGCGGCGACCGCGAAGGTCTTCGCCGAGGTTCGCGATGTCGTCTGGTACCCGTTCTGCGTGGCGGTGATGGTCACGCTGATCCGCTTGCCCACCAGGTTGGCCGGAAGGGTCAGCGTGGACGCCGTAGCGCCGTCCACATCGACGCCGTCAGCCGCCCACTGGTAGCTGAATTGGATGCCGTCGACCACCGGCTCCCAGTCGCCGGTCTGCGCGGTCAGCGTCTGGCCCACTTGGGGCACCCCGGACACAGTCGGGTCGGGGGCCTGGCCGAAGGCCACCGGTCCCGACACGGGCTTCGTGGTGAAGGTCGTGATCGGCGAATAGGTGATGCCGCCGTAGCGGTTCTTCACCTCCACGTACCAACTGTGGCTGCCCTCGCTGAGGTTCGACCAGGTGGTCTGAACAGTGCTCGGCGAATCGACTTCGGAGACTGCTCCGATCACCAAATCCGTCAGCACTTCGGCACTGAAGGAGTCGGTCGACAGCGTCTTTTCTGGAGCACTCAGGCCGAAGGCCGAGTACGGAATCGCGAACTCCTGGCTGCGTCCGGCCAGGCTGGCGGCGTCGGAGTCGAAGTCATCCAGCGACGGCGAGTAAGTACGCACGATGATCTGGCCGGTGCCGTCGGCACCGCCGGTGTTGTCGAAGTGCAGCAGGCGCAGATAGCCTTCACCGCCCTCGGGCAGACCCTGGTAGTCGAACAGCATGCTGTAGACGGTGCGATCATCGACGCCATCGCCGTTGTCGTCGATCGCATCGGTGCGGGTGTAGGCATCGTGATAGTGCCCCGACAACACCATGATGACGTTCGGGTTGGGCTTCACCACCTGGTTGAAGATCGCGGTCGGGATCGGTCCACGGCCGCCGGTGGTCTGCAGGTTCTCGTGAAGGTCGATGATCACCTTGCGTTCGGGGTATTTGGCGATCACCGAGTTCATCCAGTCGTACTCGGCCTGCTGGGCGCCCCAGCCCATGGCCAGCACCAGCAGATCGACACCGTCGGCCGAGATCAGGTCGTACTGGCCTCGGAACTGACCCTTGGCATCCACATAGGCCCCACCGAACCACGGGTTGGCGGAGTAGCGGCTCACCGGGAAGGTCTGGTTCATGGAGGAGTAGTCCTCGGCCAGGTGGCCCACGTCGTGGTTGCCGGCCAGCAGCGAGTAGGGCAGCTTCGCGTCATCGAACAGCTGGTAGGCCGCCGAGGCGTTCGCCCACTGGTTCATGCCGGTGCAGCCGATTCCCGGGCAGGACGCCAACCCGGTGTGCCCGTCGGGATCGTCGGCCGCATCGGTGGCAGCGCCGGCCTCCCACAGACTCGGATCGGACTTGTCGACCACATCGCCGGTGTGCACGACGTATTGCAGGTTCAGGTTGTCGCGCTGCGCGATCAGGAACTTGTTGATCGCCAGCTGGTTGCGGAAGTAGTCCTTGCCGCTGCTGCGCAGGTCGTAGTTGGCGTTGTAGTACTGGGTGTCGGTCTCCCAGCCGAGGGTGAAGTCGTACTGACTGCGCGGCGTGGCCGCCGGGTTGTAGTCGGTGACGGCGGACTCCCGCGTGGAGGTTCCGATCGAGGTGTAGCCCGCTGAATGCTGGATCAACACCGTCACTGCACCCTCGGCGTTCACATGGTCGGCTGCTGCGATCATGCCGTCCAGAGTGAAGTCGGTGGGCTTCGTTGCGGTCGTCAGGTAGCGGTCCACCGGTTCCCAGCTATTGGTGGTGGTGTTGAGCACCGACATGACCACCCGGGCGTCGCTGTTGGCCGAGCCCTTCCAGTTCAGGTGCACCGTGTAGCCGTCAGCGGCATCTGCCGGGACAGCCACGGTGAACAACTGGTAGGGGAACTCGGTGGACGAGGCGATCGAGGCGTCTACGCCGTCAGTGGTCGACACCGTGGCCAGGTCGGCGGCGGAGAGGGCTTGGGCCTGACTGCGATCAGTGCTGGCGGTGTCGTTGGTCACCCCGGACGCAGCACTCACCCCGTCGGCGGTGGTGAGCCGGTAGCCCTGCTTGAAAGCCACCTGCAGTTTGTCGCCATCGGCCCCGGTGGCCTTGGCGGTCAGAGTCACGGAGTTTCCGGTGACGGTGTCGCCTTCGGCAGGGCTGGACTCGGTGATGCTCGGATGCTCATCAACGGTGCTGAAGTCGATGGTCCTGGTGGCGGTGTTGCCCTGGTTGTCGATCCCGGTGAAGACGACCGTGTGGTCGCCCGCACTCAGCTCTACCGATGACGTGGCGTAGGGCAGGATGATCGGATTTCCGTCGAGGGTCGCGGCGAGCGACGCTACGCCGGAGCCGTCCACGTCGCCGGCTTTGGGGTCGGCGGCAGTGGCGGCCACGGTGATCGCACCGCGCAATGTGCCGGAGGCCAGGTCACTGGTGATCTGTGGTGCGGTGTTGTCGACGGTCACGGTGCGGGTGACGGTGTCGCTGCCCGAGGTCGCGGTGACGGTGTGGGTGCCGTCGGGGGCGTCGGTGGTGTGCCAGGTCTGCGCCAGGGAGTTGAAGGCATCGTCGGGAATGGTGAAGGTCAGGTCGTAGTAGACCGGCGTGGTGGAGCTGTCGCCCATCGCGACCAGCGCGGTCGCAGCCGGACAGGTCACGCTCGTGGGTGCGGCTCCGGCGACTGCTGCGGGCTCCAGCGCGGTTGCACACACCGAGGGACGCAGCGCCCGTCCGTCGGGGAGAACCAGACGGGCGTTGCTGAACTTGAAGTCGTCGTTGTTCTCGGTGCCGTCGGGTCGAGGCCAGGCCTTGGTGCCCGAGACCACCGAGACCGTCACGGCCTCGCCCTTGGTCACAGCCGTGACAGGGACGGCGGCGGTGATGGTGCTGGTGTTGGCGTAGGTGCCGTCTTTGAAGACGGTGAGCACATTGTCGGGGAAGGCATCACCGGTGCTCGGCAGGGCTTTGCCGCTGCCCAGCACGATGCCGTTCTCGAAGAAGGTGTCCGTGGCGGTCACGTCGATGGCCAGAGTGGGCGCCGACTCGACGGCGGGGGTGAGCTCGGTGAGCGGCTGCCCGTCCAACGCCACCGAGAGCCCGTCGGTACCCGCGGCCGCGGTGCCCGCGATGCGGGTGTCGCCCGACAGGTACTGCTGATCGGTCAGGTTGAGCCGGACGGGGTCGGCGGCTGTGGCGTTGATCGTGGTGCGGATCGGCCCCAGGGTGGCGGTGTGGGTGCCGTCGCTGACGGTGAAGGTGTAGTCCAGCCAGGCCTTTCCGATGAGGTCCACCGACTTGATCGTCGAGCTGTACTGTCCGGGCGATCCGAGCACGAGGTTTGCCACTACCGGTTCGGTGTTCACATTGTCGGAGGTCGTCAGCGTGACGGTCTTGACCTGTCCGAGGCCGTCTCCGACAGCGACGAGATCATCGACGACCGAGACCCCGAGTGCCAGGTCGCCAGCGTCGGCGGCCAGATCGGGGCTGCCGGTCAGGTCGGTGAGCACCGGGGCAATGGTGTCGGCGGTGGGTGTCGTCAGGTCGGCGGGCACCTGGTCGGTGCTGACCGAGCCGGGGGTGAACCCGCGGGCTCCGAGTGGGACCTGAGTCAGACCGCCGTCGGCGGCCGATGCGAAGTGGAAGCCGGTCACCGCCGAGGCCTCGGCCGAACCGCCGGTGAACACGGCGAGGTTGTAATAGGCCTTGTCGATGACGATTCCGGTGTTGGTCTGGATCTGCAGACCGCGCGCCCCGGAATTCGACATGCCGCCGGTTGCCGTCTCGATCAACTGGGTGCCGGCTTGCAGCGAGGTGCCGTAGTAGTTATTGAAGTCGGTGGCGGTGAGCGAGCCGTTGGCGTTGTTCTTGACCCACACCACCACGGTGCCGCCGGGTTGAATCACCGGGTCGGACGGCGTGGTCGGCCACAGTGCCACGGAACTGTTGGTCAGGTCGGCATTGGGGTAGAGGTAGGCAAGGGTGTAGTCGCCGAAGTTGAGGGGGGTGTTCGTGGCGTTGTAGACCTCGATGAACTCATAACCGTCAGCGCCGTTGACATTGGCCGTGTTCGGCGCAACCTCGGTGATCTGCAGAATCGGCGTGTCGGCACCGGGCTCCACGGGGGAGGGAGTATCCGTCGGCGTTGGAGTCGGAGTATCCGTCGGTGTCGGCGTGGGAGTATCCGTCGGCGTCGGCGTCGGGGTGGGGGTCGGAGTGGCAGTGTCGGTCGGCGTCGGCGTGGGAGTCGCCGTTGGGGTCGGCTCGGTCCCCGAGCGTGCGGCATTGGTCGCCTCCGGCGCCACGGTTCCCGGCGTCGGGGTCTGCTTCGAGGCCCAGATCGGTGCCACATAGGTGCCGTTCTCGGTGGGAACGGCAAAGTTCGCCGAGGCATCCTTGTCGACATCGGCGGCGGCATAGAACGACTGCGTGGCGACGGTTCCGTCTGCGTTGATCAGACGAATCCCGCGGTTGCCGGTGTTCGACATTCCTGCCTGGCCGCTGACCTTCACGACCGTCACGGCATCGCTGATGGCGTAGTGGCTGCGGAAGTCGGCTTCGGTGAACAGGCTGGTGTTGGGAGCCGTGGTGCCGTCGCCGGCGCTGTACTGCAGCCAGAACGCGACCGAGGATCGTGCCGGAATCACGGTATCGGCGGGAATGGTCAGCGGCACCACCTCGCTGGCCTCGGTGTTGCTGGGAACCCAGTAGGCCAGGCTCTGACCTGTTGTGGTCAGGTTGATGTCGTCACCGGTGGTGTTGGTGAGTTCGAAGAACTCGAAGTTGTCCTGATCGTTGTGGTCGGCATCGGCGTTGTCCGGGTTGATCTCGGAGACGAACAGCGCCGGGGTGGCGACCGTCGCCGGGTCCGGTGCGGCGATCCCCAACTGGGCGCTGCTCACGAATCCCGGGGTCGCTATGGCATTGGCTCCGGTCAACGGCACCGACAGCGCGTCGGCCGCGGCGGGGCCGAAGTTGGCCGACAGTTCCGTGCTGGCCGAGCCCGAGGTGACGAAGGAATGGCTGATCTCGGTGGTGCCTTGCATGATCCGGACGCCGTTGTTGGCGCTATTGCTCAGCCCGGCGCTCTTGGTGGCGATCGCGTAGTTCAAGCCCGACACCGAATAGTGGGCTTCGAAGGTGGCTTGCGGAACCAGCGCCGCCGCGTAGGAGATTGCGGCCACCATGGTGCCGTGGGCCGGTATGACGACGTCGCGGTCCAAGGCGAGGGTGCTGCCCGGGTTGGTGGCGTAGTCGGCGTCCGCGCCCGTGAAGTAGTTCACGGTCACGCCCTCGGCAGCCAGGTCGATGGGCGCGTCGGTGGTGTTGGCCACTTCGATGAACTCATAGGCATCGCCACCATTGATGTTGGTGGTATCGATCTGCATCTCGCTGACGATCAATGAATGCGGTGCCAACGCGGACGTCTCGGCGTAGGCCGGAACAGTGATGCTCATCCCTGCAGTCAACGCAATCGTGAGCGGAACGATCACCCTGCGGGCCTGGCGCCTATTCGTCCTACTAAAAGAAAACCTCAACACCACGTGCCCCCTAGTCAGCGGTCATACCGCGGCAAAACTAGGGACGCGAAGTAGCCGATCGATGAACGGTATGCAGCGCGACAACGCAGTTTTGTGAACGATTCAACTCTGAGTGGTCGGCAGCGACAGCGCCGTCAGGTCACAGCTGAGTCCTCAACGGGGCGGAGTCGCAACCGGTTCAGACTCCGCGAGCCCAGCTGTGGCGCGTCGAGCCAGCATGCGTTCGCGCAGGGAGTCATAGATCGGCTTGGCACCCATGAGCGAGGCCGCGAACAGAGCTCCCGCAGCACCGGCGAACAGCATCGTGGTCAGTGCCGCAGTGGACGTCATCTCGATGACCAGAATCACTCCGGTCAATGGGGCCCGAATGCTGGCACTGAACATCGCCGCCATTCCCACCAACGCGAACGGAGCGGCGCTCGCTCCGATCACGCCAATCACCGGCGCTCCACCCACCGAGACCAATGCACCGTGGAACAGCGCCCCCCACAGTGCCCCCACCGCGAGCAGCGGGGCGAACAGACCGCCGGGGGTACCGGTGGCGTAGGACAGCGGCCCGGCCAACACGCGCACCACGAAGATACCCAGCAGCGGCAGCAGGCCGAACTGGGCGCCGCTGAGGATCAACTGGGTGATGGCGTCTCCGCCACCGACCATCAGCGGATTGAACCACAGCACCAAGCCGATGATCCCGCCGATGCCGGCAGCGCGGGCAGTGGGCGGAATTCGCGAGCCGTCCGCCCAGCGCAGCAGTCGCATCACCAGCCAGTTGTAGACCACGCCGATCGGACCGGTGAGTAACCCGAAGATCAGAAACACCCACAGCGCCGACAGTTCCGGCGCGGTCTGCGCAGGGACGAGGAACTCCGGTCGGTTCGGTTCGATGAACCGAGACACCCCGACCGCGATCGGGGTGGTCACCAGCATGATCAGGGCCACCCGGGTGCGGAACGACTTCGTCACCTCTTCGATGGTGAACATCGCACCGCCGATGGGGGCATTGAAGGCGACCGCCAGCCCGGCACCACCGACCGTGGTGTAGAGCAGCTTGCGTTCATAGTCGGTCATCCGGAACCATCGCCCGACCTCGGCACCGATGGTCGAGCCCAGGTGGACGCTGGGACCTTCGCGTCCCATCACCATGCCCGACCCGATAGCGAGTACACCGCCGATGAATCGCGACGGCAACACGCTGGGACCCGGCAGGTCCTCCTGTTCGCGCCACACTGCCTCGACGTCTTGAATGCCACTGCCAGACGCGCGGGGGCTGAGTCGGGCGAAGACCTGTCCCAGACTCGCCCCGATCGCCACCATGAGCACCGGAATGAGCCAGCCTGGGCCACCCAAGGTGTGGGACCACTCGGCGAGCACATTGCGCAGCACCGCGGCGCGCTCCAGGCACCAGCGGAACGCTCCGCCGACCAGTCCGATGCCCACTGCGGCCACCACCGACGCCCCGACGAACACCAATTGCGTTCGTCGCCGGGCCAGCGGGTCGGTGGATGCGCCAAATTTCATCGCCACTCAGCGAGGATAGGCCGATGCACCGGCTGGGCGCGGCGTTCGCCGGAATTCGAAAACCCGAAACTCATCAACGCCACGCCGCGCCCTGGTCACCGGGTCGATCCGGCGCAGAGCTGGTTCAGCGCGACAGCGTTCCGCCGCGACGTTCTCGACGCAGCACCGGACGGTCAGCTGGAGGCCGCGATATCGAACATCCAGGAGATCCCATATTTGTCGGTCACCTGACCGTAGACATCACCCCACACCTGGCTGGCCAGCGCCTGGCCGATCGTCCCGCCCTCGGCGAGGGCGTCGAACCATCCGCTGATGGTGTCGAGATCGTCTCCCATGATCGCCAGGGAGATCCGGGACGTGCCCCAGTCGAGCTCGTCACCGGGTTGGGCGTCCGCGGCGGAGAAGGCGAAGCTATCGGTGTGCAGATGAGAGTGCATGGTGCCCTGCGGCGGCATGCCGGTGACGTGGAAGTCACCGAAGGTGAGAATGTCGAGGTCGCCGCCGAAGATCCCCTGATAGAAGCGCATCGCCTCGACGGTGTTGCCCGGGAAATTGAGATACGGCGTCACGGTGGTGTTCATGGTCGATCCTCCACGTGGGGAACGTTTCCCACCACGGTGCCCCCGGCGGCGGGCCGTCACCAGTGCCGCAATTGCTACTGCGATCAGCGCATCGGCGGAGTCGCCGGAGGTTGGATGCTGGCGCGCCGTTGGTTGCGCAGCGTGCGCTTGACCTGGTTCAACACAATGCTGGCGATGATCGCGATGACGATCGCCGTTCCCAGGCTCAGGCTGGTGAAGACTCCCAGCACGATCATGATCGGCCAGATGACTCCGGCGGCCACGCCGATCACCGTCTCGACCGGACCCGGCGGCGGCACCGTGGGGCGAAGCTGCCCCGGTTGGAGTACCGGCCCCGACACGACTGTCGGCTCCTCGAAACGCGGTTGCTCCCAGTGCTGATCGCCCGTTGGGTCTTCCGTCGGCGGAAAGCTCGTCATAGATCCAGGGTAGGCGCGGGTGGTAACGACGCCCATCCGGTGAGCCCAGGAGGCAACCCTGGCCGGAGTCTGGCAAAGTAGAACGGTGCGCGTGGTACAGAAGTTCGGCGGCTCCTCGGTAGCAGACGCCGAGAGCATCAAGCGGGTCGCCCGTCGGATCGTGGCGTCCAAAGAACAAGGCAACGACGTTGTGGTGGTCATTTCCGCGATGGGTGACACCACCGATGATTTGGCCGACCTTGCCCAGAAGGTGTCGCCGAATCCCCGTCCCCGCGAGCTGGACATGTTGCTCACCGCCGGCGAGCGCATCAGCGCTGCCCTGCTGGCGATGGCCATCAACGATCTGGGATTCGACGCCCGGTCCTTCACCGGCTCCCAAGCCGGTGTGCTGACCACTGCGTCCCACGGCGACGCCCGGATCATCGACATCACGCCCGGACGTATCGAGCAGGCTCTCAACGACGGCGACATCGTGATCGTGGCCGGTTTCCAGGGCGTGTCCCAGACCACCAAGGACGTCACCACCTTGGGACGTGGCGCCTCGGACACCACTGCAGTAGCACTGGCGGCGGCTCTGGATGCATCGTTCTGCGAGATCTACTCCGACGTGGACGGTGTGTTCACCGCCGATCCTCGGATCGTTCCGGGCGCCCAGCGGATCCCCGAGATCGGCTATGAAGACATGCTGGAGATGGCTGCCAATGGTGCCAAGATCCTGCATCTGCGCTGTGTTGAATATGCACGGCGCGAGAACGTACCGGTGCACGTGCGCTCGTCCTTCTCGGACAAGCCGGGCACTTGGGTCAAACAACTCGATTACCAGGAGGCCGGCATGGAGCAGCCACTGATCACCGGAATCGCCCATGACCGCAGCGAGGCCAAGATCACCATCATCGGCGTGCCCGATCGCGTTGGTGAGGCCGCGGAGATCTTCACCGTGGTGGCGGATGCCGACGTCAACATCGACATGATCGTGCAGAACGTGTCGAAAGAGGACGATCAGCGCACCGATATCTCCTTCACCCTCGCCCAGTCCGACGGCGCCACGGCGATCGCCGCGCTGGAGGCCGCCCAGAGCCGCATCGGCTTTGCCCGGGTGGTCTACAACGACAAGGTCGGCAAGGTTTCCGTGGTCGGGGTCGGCATGCGCTCTCACCCAGGCGTGACGGCACGGTTCTTCCGGGCCCTGGCCGAGGCTGATGTCAATATCGGCATGATTTCGACCTCGGAGATCCGCATCTCGGTGGTGGTCGATATCGACGACATCGACACCGCGGTGCGCGCCGGTCACACCGCTTTCGGTCTGGACGCCGAGGGCGAGGCCATCGTGTACGCCGGAACCGGTCGCTGACTGCCGCAGGCATTGCCTCCTACATCCGCCATTGTGCGGTGACTAGACTGATCAGGTGATCTTCAAGCGCGTCGGCGACACCCGTCCCTACCCCGAACATGGCTACCAGCAGCGGCAGTGGGCCGCCATTGCCCCTGAGCAGGTACGCCTCGACGAGTTGGTGACCACGAAGCGCACTCTCGATCTCGACGCACTCCTGGACGACGACTCGACCTTCTACGGCGACCTTTTCGCCCATGTGATTTCCTACCAAGGAGAGCTCTACTTGGAGGACGGCCTTCATCGTGCGCTGCGGGCGGCTTTGCAGCAGCGCCACACCCTGCATGCCCGGGTGTTGGAACTTCCAGTAGTCTGAACGCCGTTCCCGACCGACGACAGGAGAAACGGTGACTCGAGTGCTCCGGGTCTTGAAGACACCGCTGACGCTGATCGGGCTGCTCGTCATTCTCATCGGTGCCGGGTATTGGAGCGTCAAGGCTGTGACCGCTCCGGTCATCCCCGAGAGTCAGAAATGTGTGATGACCGATGTGGGTGCTGAGCTGACGCCGAAGTGGGTCTCGGTTCGTACCCTGAATGCCGGTGGCCCCAGTGGCATCGCTCGATCCTCTGCACGCTACCTGCGCAGCTACGGCTTCACGGTGATCCGGGTGAATAACGCCGATTCACCGGTGGAGAAGACGACGATCGTCGGTTACGCCACCGATAGCCCTGAGGTGCTCCTGGTCGCGCAGGCCTTCCCCAACGCCGTGGTCACCGCCGATGGCCGCAGTGATCACGCGGTGGACGTGCTGCTGGGCCCTGACGCCCCGCTGACGCTGCCCCGGCCCAAGGCCGTTCCGGTATCCGGCCAGGTCTGCGTGGCTCCGTACAGCCAGTCGGTCGACACCGGCGACAGCGCCACGAGCACCCCCACCCCGACGCCGACTCCCAAACCGACCAAGAAGAAGTAGCCTCATCGCTCCAGCCAGCGCGCCAAACGGCCACCGCTGGAGATGCCTCGGATTCGGTCCTCAACCCGTTTGCGTTCGTCGCCGTTGGTGACGATGAGTAGGTCGTCGCCGACCCGAATGATGCGGTCCGGCCCGACGGGGAACGGCTCGCCGTTGCGAACGATCAGCGAGACGACTGAGTTCTTCGGCAGCCGCAGTTCGCGGATGGTGACGCCGTGCAGACGTGATCCGGGCGGGACGTGTACCTGCATCATGTCGGCGGCGATCGTGTCCAAGGGCGCGAACTCGATCTCCACGTCGGTGGCGTCCTCACCGGTGGAGACCTTCAGTACTCGAGCCGCCCAGGGCAGCGTCGGTGCCTGGAGCAAGGTGAACACCACAACGAAGGCGAACACCATGTCGAAGATGAAGGTGGCACCCGGGGCGCCGGCCGCCAACGGCACCGTGGCCATGATGATCGGCACTGCACCGCGAAGACCGGCCCAGGAGATGAAGGCCTGCTCACGCCAGGGCACCTTGAACCAGCTCACACACAGCGCCACTGAGAGCGGCCGGGCGATGAAGGTCAGCACCAAGCCCGCCGATATCCCCGCGATGACTGCGGGCATGGAGATACGTTCGGGCACGGCGAGCATGCCCAGCATGACGAACAGCCCGATCTGAGCGATCCAACCGATTCCCTCGGCAAACGAGCGAGTGGCGTGCCGGTGTGGCAGCTTGCCGTTACCCAACACCAGCGCAGTCACGTACACCGCGGCAAAGCCCGACAGGTGAAGACTGCTTCCCAAGCCGTAGGCCAACACGGCCCACCCGAGCGCGGCGAGCGGGTACAGACCCGACGCCGGCAGCGCGATGCGGCGCATCGCCCAGACCCCCAACAGGCCCAGCAACACTCCCAGCAGGGCACCACCGGCGAGCTCTCCCAGGATGATGGCCACGATCAGGACCGGGCCGGCGTCCAGGCCTTGCCCGAGTGACCACTCGGTGGCGGCTGCGACCAGCAACACGATGGGCGCATCGTTGAAGCCCGATTCGCCTTCCAGGGTGGCGCGCAGCCGGGACGGCAGTGGAACCTTGCGCAGCACCGAGAACACTGCGGCGGCGTCGGTGGGGCTCACGATGGCGCCTACCAGAATGGCGAGCGCCGGATCCAGGCCCAACACGAAGTGCGCGAAGGTCGCGACCACGGCAATCGAGATCGCCACCCCCACAGTGGCAAGCAGCAATGCGGCGGGCAGGGCGCCTTTGATCTCAGCCCACTTGGTCGTAAAACCACCTTCACCGAGGATGATGACCAGTGCGGCGAAGCCCAGCGAGTGAGCGAGGCCGGCATCATTGAATTCCAGCCCCAGTTGACCGACGAGGACGCCGAGACCCAAGAACAGCAACAACGAGGGCAGACCAAAACGGGTGCCTAGCCGGGCGGCGATGATAGAGGCGAGCAGCACCGCTGCACCGAGCAGCAGCACTTGGTCCAATTCCACGGGCGGGCCTCCTGGCCGCAGTCTACCGGGACGCCCGTCGTTCGCTGCGTGCTATCGGTGGCAAACATCGGAGCGCCAGACATCACCAAGGAATCCAGAGCCCCGCCGTCGCACCACAACAATGCCGAGGGCTATTGCGGAAATGGGAGCACAGATGTGTGATGACGACCGATCGGAAAGAGGTGCCGCCTCCGTTGGCACGGTATTGCCCACGCGAGCCCCGGCCGGTTAACCTACGCTCATCGCGAGAAGGGGTTCTTTGTGCGCAGGTTCTTCCTCATTATTGTCTCAGTAGCAATGAGCCTTGGGCTTCTCGCCGGATTCGCAGGATCTGCGTCGGCCGCCGCATCGGTTTCCACACCAAAGGCATCCCCGAAGAAACCCATGCGCAAAACGACATTCACCATGACTGGCCGGGTGGGAACCGCGTTCAGTCGCACAGTGATCCTCCAGGCCACGGTCGGCGGTCGATGGAAGAAGGTAGCAACGGCCAAGACCACGGAAACTGGCCGATACACCTTCAAAACCCGCACAGCCGCTACCAAGCGGTCTTACCGCGTTGTCGCCCCCAGGGTGACCTACCACAACCATCGCTACGCCCGTTTGGTCTCCAAGACTCGAGTCATCACGACGCGACCGAAGGTCACCCGGGCCACCCAAGTGACAGCCGGCTATGACCACACCTGCGCGGTTACCTCCACGCATAAGGTCAAATGCTGGGGCCAGAACGACGTCGGGCAACTGGGTGACGGAACCCGCAAGGATCGGCACACCCCGGTGACGGTTCGCGGTCTGAGCAATGCGGTTGCCGTCACTACGGGAAGCGATCACACCTGCGCGCTCACGGACGCCGGCACCGTCAAGTGCTGGGGAGAAAACAACAACGGACAACTCGCTGACGGCACGCACACCGAACGTCATACACCGGTCACCGCGGTGGGCCTCACCGGCATCACAGCTATCGCTGCTCACATGTTTTCCACGTGCGCGGTCACCCGCGCGGGCGCCGTCATCTGCTGGGGAGACAACACCTGGACCGATCTGCTGCCCGGTGGCGGAGCGTCGCTGCCACCCACAGCAATCCCTGGTCTCACCAATGTGACAGCCATCGCCGCGGGGGATCGCAGAACCTGCGTCCTCACTGCTACGGGAACTGTTGAGTGCTGGACGTGGGCCTACGCCTCCGAGCCTGACCGGAACATCCCGACGACCGTCGCCGGAATTTCCCACGCCACGGCAATCGCAACAAGTGGTTCCCACTCCTGCGCACTGATCAGTGGCGGCACCGTCAAGTGCTGGGGAGAGAACGGAAAGGGTCAACTCGGCGACGGTACGACAACGGATCGAAACGTTCCGGTGACCGTGCACGGCATAGTCGATGCGCGTGCCATCACCGTCGGAACATTTCACTCCTGCGCGGCCCTCCGGAATGGCACCGTCAAATGCTGGGGAGGCAACTACTACGGTCAACTGGGCGGCGCAACCAAGGCGAAAACCTCGCGCATCCCTCTTGCCGTGCCGGGGGTCAGAAAGATCAAGGCGATCACGTCCACTTCCGAGCACACCTGCGGCGTGATGACCTCGGACGGAATCACCTGCTGGGGAGACAACTTCTTCGGCATGATCGGGGACGGTACGTCGAAGAACCAGAGGCCGCCCGTGCGCGTGCGAGGATTCGGATAGTCACCCAGACCCAGTTCACCCCCACCGTAAGAAGTGCGGCGCATAAGGCCCCAAAACCGGTCGATGTAATCGGGACAAGGTAGCCGCATCACCAGCAACCGCTCCGGGTGTTCGACGGGCAGACAGATAGGGAGACTTCGATGCGCCGAGTCGCACTGGTCGTTCTTTCGATCGCGCTGGGCGCAGGCCTGCTGATGGGAATGGCACCCGCCGCGGCTGAGGCCGCCGCGCCTGCTGCACCCAAGGTGTCCCCGAAGCACCCCGTGCGCGGAGCGAAGTTCACCGCATCAGGTCGGGTGAAGACTGCGTTTCGGCGCACAATCATCCTGCAAACTCGGATTAGCGGCCGCTGGAAGAAGGCCGCCAAAGCCAAGACGACCCAGACCGGCCGCTACTCCTTCACCACCCGGACGACGGCCACCAAGCCCAGCTACCGAGTGGTGGTTCCGAAGACCCGGTACCACGGACACCGCTACCCCCGCCTGGTCTCCAAGACCCGCACCTTCACCACGCGAGCCCATACAACCCTTCGTGCCACCCAGGTGGCGATTGGTTCCGAACACACCTGTGCGCTCACCAGCAGCGGTGGCGTCAAATGCTGGGGGAACAATCACGAAGGCGAAGTCGGAAATGGCAGTTGGGGCTCAGAGCACACCCCGTCGACCGTGGTGAATCTCACCAAGTCGAAGGCCGTCAGCGCAGGCTGGCGCCACTCCTGCGCCTTGAGTACCACCGGCACGGTGAAGTGCTGGGGGGAAAACAGGCAGGGTGAGTTGGGCAACGGAACCAGCGTCGAAGCAAGTCTTCGCCCCGTCGCAGTGTCCAACCTCCACGACATTGTCGCGATCGCCTCCGGTGGCAGCCATAACTGCGCCCTCACCTCGGCCGGCACCGTCAAATGCTGGGGGCAGAATTCGAGCGGTCAGCTCGGCGATGGCACCACGACGCTGCGGCGCACGCCGGTCACTGTGTCCGGTCTGTCTAATGTCGTCGCGATCGGCGCCGGAGAACGCGACACCTGCGCCGTCACTACCGCCGGCACTGTCAAGTGCTGGGGAGACAACTGGTTCGGCGCCCTCGGCGATGGCACAGACGTCTCGTTCAGCCGAACACCGGTACCCGTGACGGGACTCAGCGACGTCACGACGGTTGCCGCCGGGGAGGGCCACACTTGTGCCCTCACCACCGTCGGCGTGGTCAAATGCTGGGGGCGCAATACCGGCCTTGAACACGTAGTCGCGCTGCCCGGTGAGGACTCTTGGGACGTTCCGACAGCGATCGACGGTTTTGAGAACATCAAGTCCATCAGCGCCGGCAGGGACCATGTCTGTGTCGTCACCTCAGTCGGCACCGTCGCCTGCCGTGGCAGCAACGACTTCGGTCAACTCGGCGATGGAACAACCACCGACCGCAACGCACCGATCACCATACCGAGCCTGAACAGCGTCACGGCCGTCGGCGCCGGTGATACCCATACCTGTGCCGTCACCAAGTCCGGAGCAGTCAAGTGCTGGGGATCGAACACCTTCGGACAACTCGGCAACAACAACACCAAGAATCGGCACACTCCGGTTGCCGTCGTCGGGTTCGGATAGCCGCAGGCATTACGGGTCGGCGCGTTGACCGCGCCGCGGGCTGACTACGGATTCCGAAATGGGATCCACGCAAACCAGGCCGATACGCTTCGGCCGTCGCAGGGGAGGGGCAGGAAATGCGTCGAGTGTGGGCTGTGTTGGTCTCCGCGGTGCTTGGTGCGGGCTTGGTCGCCGGGTTCCCCGCACCACCTGCGCAGGCGACGTCGACAACCAAGCTGGCATTCTCCCAAGCTCATCCGATCCGTGGCGAGAAGTTCACGATCTCAGGCCGACTGAAGACCAAAATCCGCCGCACCGTGATCCTGCAGTTACCAGGCGGGAAGGAAGTGGAAGAAGCTCGCCAAAGGCAAGACAGCGACCTCGGGGGCGTTCAGCTTCAGTACCAGCACCACGAGCAGTAAGCGCACCTACCGAGTAGTTGCTCCGAGGGTCCGCGCCGCAGGCCATGACTACTCCGCTGTGACTTCAGGGGCGCGCAGCGCCACCACCGTTGGCCAGTCCGTGCGCCTCAAGATCCCCACCAGCGCCTTCGTGAATCAAGCGGTTTCCGCATCCTTGACGGCAACCCCGGCGCGCACGGGGCGTCCGGTTCAGCTCCAGGTTCTCGCCAGTGGCAAATGGCAGCCGCTGGCCGCAGGAGTGGAGACCAACCGCGGAGCGGCGAACCTATCGCTGTTCGCCGGCAAGGCCGGCCACTACACCTACCGGGCATATCTGCCGGCCTGGCGGGGTGCAGCGGCGGCGATCGGCGCCTCGGTCACCGTAACGATCAAACCAGACCAGACCGTGCCGGACCCTGACGCACGGCCCCTCACCGACGCTGAAGCCGCTGCCATTTCCGATTTCGATTCGACCACCGGCTCCGTCGCTCTGACAAACCCTCCGGCTAGCGCCGCCTCCATCGGCACCGGCGACATCGTCATGGTTCCGCCCCGCGATGGCGCACTCTCCGGTGCGCTTCGCAGAGTAACCAAGGTCACTCACTCTGGCAGCACCACGACATTGGGCACGACCGATGCGAACCTGCCCCAAGCCATCGACAACACCACCGACGGCGCCTCAGACATCGGACTGACTGTGCTCTCCTCTACCTTCACCCCGACAGAGGGGGTCACAGTGCAATCCCTGCCCGCATCGCCGAATCGAGTGCGAGCTTCCGGCCTGCAGCCCACCTCAGTCAACGTGTTGAACCTGTCGGTGCAAAAGCGCTGGGATGGACCGCTCAACAGCTTTGCCGAGCTGTCAGGCGCTGTAGTGGTAACACCATCGGTGGATCTGAGCCTCGATGTGGACTGGACCGGATTGAAGGGCTACAAGTTCGGCGCCGGCGTCGAGGTTGCCAATTCCTTGACCGCCTCGGTCGGTGTGGAGGACTCAGCGAGCCAAAGCTTCACTCTCGGCGAGCTCACCCAGACCAGGGGTGGCATGATCGGGCCAGTTCCGGTGTGGGTGCAAGCCACTTTCACACTCGTCGCCGAGTTCAGCGAATCCGGCACTGTGACCGTGACCATGCAGGAAAGTCAATCCGGCAAGGTCTCCGCCGGTCTGACCAACACCAGCAGCACAGATCTCGCGCCGAGGGCCTACTCGACTACGGCAAAGACGGATTCTGTCATCGCAAGTGCCGAAGCGGCCGGACAGCTCACCGGCTTCATCGGCCCACAGGTCGAGTTGATGCTGTACAGCCTGGCTGGGCCCTACGCCAAGCTGGGCGCGCGCGCGGAGGCCACCATCAGCTACACCCCTCCAACTACCTTCACCTGCGCGATCGAGTTCGGCGCCCACGCCGAAGCCGGTCTCAAGACCAGTGACGCCCTCAAGAAGCTCACCGGACAGTCGTTCGGCACATCTTCCTCTATCAACTTCCTCACTACCACCGTGAGCGGCTGCCCTGCAGGGACAGGAGGGGGCGGGGACGGCGATGACGCGGGCAGCGACCTGGCTATCGTCACCTCCGGGTTGGCTTCCGGCACCGTGGGAACGGCCTACCAAGAAACCTTGGCTGCCACCGGCGGCACCGCCCCGTACACCTGGACCGCTACCGGCCTGCCAGCCGGCATCATCGCGGCCGATGGGAATCTCAGCGGCACACCGAACCTTGCCGGCGACTACCCCGTCACCCTCACCGTCACCGACGCTGCGTCCCACACCGCCAGTGCTGACATGACCCTCACCGTCACCGCCGACTCCAGCGACTCCGTCCGAGCTGTCCAGATCGCCGCAGGCGGCGACCACAGCTGCGCGCTCACCACCGCGGGCACCGTCAAATGCTGGGGACGTCTGTGGGCCAGCGGACCAGGAGACCAGAACTATACGGACTACTCCTCACCTGTAGACGTGCCAGGGGTCACCAACGTCAAAGCCATCGCTGCAGGCGGGCAACACACCTGCGCACTCACCAACACTGGCACCGTCAAATGCTGGGGGAGCAACGGGTATGGCCAACTGGGGGACGGCACCACAGTCTTGCCCTCCCAACCAGTAGACGTCATCGGGTTGACCGACGTCAAAGCCATCGCTGCAGGCGGGCAACACACCTGCGCACTCACCAACACCGGCACCGTCAAATGCTGGGGTTACGACTACGACGGGGAACTCGGCCACGAAGACTCCACGTACTACCTCTATCGAAGCAGTGCCGTGGATGTCACCGCGGTCACCGACGTAAGATCCATCGCTGCCGGCGCCAGCCACACCTGTGCCCTCACCAACACCGGCACCGTCAAATGCTGGGGCTGGAACAAGTTCGGCCAACTCGGAGACGGCACCGACATCACGAGGCGCGTCGCGGTTGATGTCGCTGAACTCTCCGATGCCGCAGAAATCACCGCAGGAGGTCGACACACCTGCGCCCTCACCACGACCGGTACCGCCAAGTGCTGGGGCTACAACTACCAAGGACAACTCGGAGACGGCACGAACACTGATCGGTACACCGCTACGGAGGTCACCGGTGCCGACTTCAAGGCCCTCTCCGCCGGTAGCCTCCACACCTGCGCCGTCACGAACGCCGACACCGTCAAATGCTGGGGCGACAACAGCCAAGGCGAAATCGGCGACGGAACTCAGCGAACGGATCGATTCAGCCCTACCGAGATCGCAAGTCTCATCGACGTTAGAACCATTTCCGCCGGCGAACTCCGTACCTGCGCGCTCACTGCCGCCGGCACCGCCAAATGCTGGGGCGACAACTCCTACGGCACGATAGGAGACGGCTCGTTTGTCGCCGTCCGGTTGTCCCCTACCGATGTGATCGGTTTCGGGTAGAGGCCTACGACTTCACAGCGCCCCGGTGGCTGAGCTTGTCGAAGCCCACAGGCGCCCTTCGACAAGCTCAGGGAACGGGGTGCGGACACCCTTCGACAAGCTCAGGGAACGAACCTCGGCTCATGCGACGCGTGGTCGACAGAGCCAAGGGACGATGCCGGCAGGTGGGGCGTGAAGCCCGGTGTTCAGGTGAACAACTCCCGGGCCCGCCCGGCAGCCGCCACGGCTTCCAAGTCGCCACCGACTTGGGCGGTGACGGCGGCGGCGACCGCGCCTTCGACCAGGGGGCCGTCGATGAGGCGGACGTGGGTCTCCTCTTCGTCGTCGAGGAAGTCCAGCACTGATTCCACGGTCATGTTGGCCGAGCCGAGATCGGTCAGGATTGCCACGTCGTAGCCATCGGCCCGCAATGCCGAGACTGCGTCATTCACCTTGTCGAAGGAGGTGCCGATGCGGCCGTCATCGGTGCCGCCGGCAGCGCGCAGGATGACGTCCTTGGCCATCTGGGACGCCAACTCGACCACTCCGGCAGCCAGTTGCTCCGAATGCGACACGATCACCAAGGCAACGCCGCCAGCTTGCGGTTGAGCTGCGGTCATACCGCCTCCGCGGTGTCCGCTGCGGCGGTCAGGATCAATGCCGTGGACGTCGCGCCGGGGTCCTGATGGCCGATCGAGCGCTCGCCCAGATAGGACGCGCGGCCTTTGGTGGCCTGCATCGGGATCGTGGCCTCAGCGCCCGCTTGGGCGGCGTTGGCCGCAGCACGGAGAGCCCCAGCCGGGCCGGTTCCGGCAGCGGCAGCTTCTTGCGCTGCTGCCAGTGCCGGCGTCCAGGCATCCACCATGGTCTTCTCACCGGTGGTGGCCTTGCCGCGAGCGACGATGCCTTCCAAGGCGCCCGCGATCACCGCGACCACACCGTTGGAATCCAGATCGCCCTCGGCGGCCTTGGCGGCGCGCAGAAACGCGGTGCCGTACAGCGGGCCGGACGCCCCGCCGACGGTCGACATCAACGTCGCCGCCACCAGCTTCAGGACGCCGGAAACCTCGGTTTCACCGGCGTCCAGCTTGGCGACCACTGCTTTGAAGCCGCGGTCCATGTTTTCGCCATGATCGCCGTCGCCGATGGCACGGTCCAGGTCGATCAGTTCCATTCGATTCTCAGCCAGCACGACCTGGGCGCGGCGAATCCACGCCACCGCCCAGGCCGCATTCAGGGTTTCAGTCACCTGCTGATCCTCACACGCCCCGACGCAACGCCGGAGTGTTGACCGGAGCGTCCCACAGAGCGGTCAGCTCGTCATCGAGCAGCAGCACGGTGATCGAGCAGCCCTGCATCTCCAGGCTGGTGATGTAGTTGCCCACCAACGATCGCGTGACTTCCAGGCCCGCATCTTCGAGGCGCTTGCGAGCATGGTTGTACACGATGTACAGCTCGGATTCGGGTGTGCCGCCCATACCGTTGACGAACAGCAGCACCTTCGAGCCGGACGCCGGCTTCAGGTCGGTCAAGATCGGATCGACCAACTGGTCGGTGATGGAATCGGCCGGGGCCATCGGAATGCGGTGACGGCCGGGTTCGCCATGGATGCCGATGCCGATCTCGATCTCATCCTCACCGAGGTCGAAGGAGGGCTTGCCAGCGTGCGGCACGGTGCATGCACTTAGCGCCACGCCCATCGAACGCACCTGGGCGTTCACTTTCTCGGCCACGGCGAGCACCGCGTCGAGATCATCGCCGCGATCGGCGGCCGCACCGGCGATCTTCTCCAGCAGCACCGTTCCGGCAACGCCGCGGCGTCCAGCGGTGTAGAGCGAATCCTCCACCGCGACGTCGTCGTTGACCACGACGGCCTTGACCGTAATGCCGTCCATCTCGGCCAATTCCGCGGCGGTTTCGAAGTTCAGCACATCGCCGGTGTAGTTCTTCACGATGTGCAGCACACCGGCACCGCCATCGACGGCTTTGGTGGCTTCCAGGATCGGATCCGGCGTCGGTGAGGTGAAGACGGCGCCCGGTACAGCAGCATCAAGCATGCCTTTTCCGACATAGCCGGCGTGCAGGGGCTCGTGACCCGAGCCGCCACCCGATACCAAACCGACCTTGCCCTTGACCGGGGCATCGGCACGTACTACGTAGTCAGGGTCAAAATGGACAGTTACCAGATCGGCATGGGCGGCTTGGAAACCGGCAAGGGTTTCGGCCACCACATTGGCCGGATCGTTGATCAATTTCTTCACGTGGCTCTCCTTTGAGGCATGGTGATAGGTGGGCTGCCTCCAACTCTGCCGCGAATTCCTCACTTCGGGTAGGGGAGGAAACACGCACCTTCGTGCATCAACCGGCGAAATCCTGAACAGATCCTTCACCCCAGGGCGCCCCGCCCGTCCGAACCTGCTCCGTCGGCAACGCTGACAGCGAGCACGAAAGCCACAAAGACGACAAATGCCGTCCCGATCCGGGACGGCATTCGCTGTGGCGGTGGCGGAGGGATTTGAACCCTCGGAGGGTTGCCCCTCACGCGCTTTCGAGGCGCGCTCTTTCGGCCGCTCAGACACGCCACCGTCGGTGAGTGTACCGAGGCGTGCTCAACCCATGCCAATCGAGGCCGGGCCCCGGCAGTCGAGCTCAGCCGCGTCGCTGGGCGAAGAAGTCCTGCAGCACCGCGCCGCATTCGGCTTCGGCGATGCCGCCGACCACTTCGACGCGGTGATTCAGTCGGGGATCGCGCACCACATCCCATAGCGATGCGACCGCGCCTGCCTTGGGATCGAAGGCACCGAAGACCAGGCGCTCGATGCGGGCTGCCACCAGGGCACCGGCGCACATCGTGCAGGGCTCCAAGGTGACCACCAGGGTGCAGCCGTCCAAGTGCCAGGAGTGCAGCTCGTCCGCGGCGCGGCGCAAGGCGAGCACTTCGGCGTGGGCGGTCGGGTCACCGGTGAGTTCGCGCTCGTTGTGAGCGGCTGCAATGGGCGCGCCGTCGGCGTCCAAGACCAGCGCCCCAATGGGCACATCGTCGTGGTCCAGCGCTCGCCGGGCCTCGGCCAGCGCTGCGTCGATGGCCTGCTGCCAGCGGCTCACCCGAAGCTGGCCATCGCCTTGGTGAACTCCGAGCCGAAGCTCATCTTGGTGGCGATGCGCTCCAACAAGGTGGAGGTGTCCTCGTCGTAATCCTCGGCCATCGCCTCGAGCTCGAAATCGGGCAGGCCGACATCGGCAAGAATGTCGGCGTCGCCGACCGGGTAGCCGTCCTCGCCGTCATCGGGCAACTCGGCGTCCAGGAAATCGACGGCGTCACGAGCAATCGGCCAATCCTCGGCGGCTGCAGCGTCCGAACAGAACACCTGCACGCGCTTGCCGCGCACCCGGACCAGCACGAACACCTCTTCGGCGATTGACACCATGCCCACGGCACCGGCATCGCCGGGGACGCGACGCAGTTGGGTGATCATGGCGTCCAGATCATTGGCCAGATCAAGATCGAGGGCCAAAGCCACCGGCTGGCCATCCTCGCGGTACATCGCGATGACGAGGTCAATGTCGTCCTCGGTGGCATCCTCGGGGTAGTCGTCGTCTTCTTCTTCGTCGTCGTCGTCCTCGACGACCACCTCAACGTCGTCGTCGTCCAATTCGTCGAGCCCGGGACGGTCGTCGCCGCGGTTAGGCAACTCGAACTCCAGTTCATCCGAATCGCTCACCGATGCCTCCTCGTTTGGTCGTGCGACCCCATGGTCTCAGAAAACCCCCCATTGGGCACAGTCTGGGCATGACTGCCCATCGGCTCGGGCTGTGCCAAGGTAGCGGTGTGGAACTTCACGTGATTGAGCACCCCCTGGTAGCTCACAAGGTCAGCCTGTTGCGGGACGAAAGAACCGCCAGTGCAACCTTCCGACAGTTGGTTGACGAACTGGTGACCCTGCTGGCCTACGAAGCCACCCGCGAGGTGCGCGTCGACCCGGTCGAGGTGATCACCCCCATCACCACCACTACCGGCGTCGAACTGAGTCGTCCGCGTCCGCTGGTGGTTCCGATCCTGCGGGCCGGTTTGGGCATGCTGGAAGGCATGATGCGACTGATGCCGACCGCAGAGGTCGGCTTCGTGGGTATGGTGCGCGACGAGGAGACGCTGCAGCCGTTCACCTACGCCGAGCGTCTGCCGAAGGATCTGTCCGGACGCCAGTGCTATGTGCTGGACCCGATGCTGGCCACCGGTGGCTCGCTGGGCGGCACCGTGCAATTCCTGGTGGATCGCGGGGCCGATCACATCACCGCCATCTGCCTGATCGCAGCTCCGGAGGGCGTGTCCAACATGCGGAAGCTGGTCGACGGTCTGGACGTCCCTTGCACGCTGGTGTGCGCCGCCCTCGACGAGAAGCTCAACGAAGTCGGCTATATCGTGCCGGGCCTCGGCGATGCCGGTGACCGCCTCTACGGTCTGGCCCAGTAGCCCCCGCCGACAGGTCACCACCGGCACGTCAATACTTCGCTGCGAGGCGCCGCACCAGCGAGGCCGGCAACACCGCGCGCGCCAAGAAGCTCAACCGACTACGCAGCTGGGCCTTCAACGACCGGTTTCCGCCTTGCGGGGCCGGCACCTGGGCGGCCCTCGGCATGCGAACTCGCAGCCGCCGAATCGCCAGGCGACCGCTCACGTAGCGTCCGGCGGAGACGATCACCCCAGGACGCTGATCGAGCGGCACCTCCAACAACTCCAGCACGCGGCGCACGATCCGTTGACCGGGGGTGAGGTCGTCGATCGATACGAAGACATCGGCCAGCCAGCTCTCTTCGGCGACCGGCAGATTGTCGGCGATGAGTTCATCGAAAGTGGTGATCAACCCGGAGTTGAGGAGCACCTGATTGCCATGCTTCTCGTGGACGCCCAGATCACCGATGAAGGCGGTTCGGACACCGGCTCCGACCGACTCCAGACCGGCCGTGGAGGAGACCGTGAGCATCAGATCGGTGGTCGGCAGCAGTTCGGTGATCGGTTCGTAGGTGACCGAGAAGTTCGGCGGCGCCGCAGGCAGTTCCGCCAGTACTTCTTCGGGATGGTGGTCCATGCGGTGAAAGGTGCTCTCCCAGGGGCGGTGCCGAGGCTTGAGCATCACCTGGCGCTCGGGATGGGCCACCGCGTAGTCGATGAGCCGCTGATAGACATAGGCACGATCCCAGCGCAGCGTTGGAATGGTGGGCTGGTCGGCGAACACCACTCGACGTACCGGGCCATCGCGACGCGGCGCCGGACGGGCCGGCAACAGCGGCAGCCCGGTGAGCAGCAGGTTGTCCAACGGCACGCCGAGCAGGCGTCCGGCGTTCTCGAATTCGCGAAGATTGTCCGCAGAGTTCACCGCGACCAGATCCGATCCGGCCCGATCCAGATAGCCGGCGACCAGCTTCTCGATGACGATGCCGACCCAGCCGGTCACGATCACGGGTTCGTGGTCCTGCGGATCGACCTCGCGAAGCAGCGCCAACTCGTCGGTGAATCTCTCTACGAGCTGACCCTGTAAAGCCAGTACCACGCAGTCGGACGCCCGGGCAGCGGCCAGCAGTTCCTGCCATTCGAGGAAGACGGGTGCCGGACACCCGATGGCTTCAATCTGTTCGTCCGAGAGTGCCGTGCGGTAGTCCGCCGGAGCTGCGACCTTCCACGACCACTCTGCAGTCGGAAACTCGCGGGCCAGACCGACTGCCCACTTCAGCTGAGAGTCATAGGCGGCCACTACCAGCAGGTCGCGTTGCATCGTGGGCGAGTTCCCTTCGTGACATTGTGAGGTGCGCGATCACTTTACCGATCCCGAACACGGCTTTTGCGCTGCCGACGGATCGATCGCAGATGGAAGATTGCGCAGTCGGGCTGCTAACCTGCCGCCGTGAACAGACGAAGTACTCCCCCTGCTGCGGGTACTTTCGCGCGCCTCAAACATCTCGCCGGTCGTATCGGAAGAAAACTCCTCGGGAAACCCGAACCCGCGAGCGCGCCTCGTATTCCCACGTTATTCCGCGTGCGAATCGAACCTAGTTCGATTCGGGTCAATGTGCCGCCCACCTGGACCGATCCGGTCGAAGAGATCGAAGACCCGGAGTCATCTCTGGCGCCCCATTTGATCCGACATGTGCTGATCTGGCGGGCGGGCCAGGATTCCGCCGCGATCGCCCTGGCCGAAGGTCTGCGAACCGCCCTGTTCACCAAGACCAGGACCACCTTGGCCTACATCGAGGAGATCAATCCCAACGCCAGTGGCGCCCCCACCATGCTTGACGTTGTTGAGCGCATTCGCCCCAGTGAAAGGGCACATTACCTGGTCAGGCAGAGCTCCTTGGTGATCATCCAGGATCCCCCTACCAACCTGCCTATCGCGGTCGCCCACACCTGGCCGGGCGCTCGGGTGATCCTGATCCTCACCCGCCCACCGGCCTTTCCCGCCACAGAGTTGATCGGGGTGGAGGCGCTGCTGCTGCGTCGCGGTGTCGAGCTTCCCGCCGAGGTGCTGGCTGTCATGCCTTTCCAGGCCGAGTTCGAGACCGAAGCCGAGTTGCACAGCAACATCCGGGCCCTGTGGAATGTTGCCCGCCCCTATCCGCGAGGACATCTATCCATAATCAAAGGTTCGGCAGTCGCGCTCGGGATTTATGAACCCTCTGGAATCGAGGACATCCTCGTCGCCATGCCACCGAATTGGACGTTTCCCACCGAGGAAGCCACGACCTTTCGTCACTACTTGTTAGCCGTTTGGTCATCTGCTGAGGCAGTAGCAATTCACTCAAAGTTCACCTACTCGTATGAGAGCTTGGTTTCTCGAGCCGATGAGAATCTCTTCATGGTGCTGATCCAACGCGGCGCTCGGGTGACGTTCACCACGGCTTCACAGGCGGTCCGATGAAGATCGTTCACATCTCGCCGTCGGTGCTGGCCGGAGCTCCCGGCATGCTCGCCGATGCCCAGCGCGATCTGTTGGGTCACCACAGCGTCCATTTCCGCGTCGGCGACCCGGGTCCGCACCGGGATCTGATGTCACCCAACTCGATCCAGATCACCAACAGCGCTATCGATCGCGAAGCGTTCCTGGTTCATCTGGCCGACGCCGAGGTGATTCACGTCCACAACTTCATGCCGCCGTTGCTGTTGCGCTGGGCGGCGTCGGTGCCCGGCATCTACGACCGCACCTGGATCTACCAGGTGCACTCACCCACCCACGAACGGCCCCTATTCGGTGACTTGTCCGCCGATCACGGCGTGCGTTGGCACGCGAAACTCGCCGTGTGCCATGCCCATCCGCGAATGTTCCCCGATTTCCGCCCCATGCCCAACGTGCTGTACCGACCGTTCATCTCGCAGAACGTGCACGCAGCGCCGGCTTCGGCAGGCCCACTGCGGGTCGTCCACTCGCCCTCGACCCACTCCCAGGGACGCTGGTCGGCCAAGAGCGATGCGCTCTTCGAACTCGAGATGGCGAGGTTGGCAGCCGACCCGAGGGTGGCAGTGGAGACTCTGGAGGGCGTATCCCCCCGCAAGGTGGCGATGACTCGGCATGTGAGTCAGGTGTCGATCGACGAAGTGATCACCGGCGGCTTCCACCTGGTCAGCTACGAGGGGTTGGCCGCAGGAAATGTGGTCATCAACGGGGCTGACGCCTTGTCTCATGCCGCCTTCGCGCTGGGTTTCCGCACCATGGAACCGCCGCCGTGGATCGTCACGAACTCGGCCGGTGTGCATCAGGAGATCGTGGATCTGATCAATGACCCGGACCGGCTCGCCTCCTTGATGGCTGCCGGCCACGACTACTTCTGGCGGGTGATGGCCCCCGCCCGGGTCGTGCCCTTCTACGACGAGATCTACGCCTGAATATGGACCCCGCACAGCCCCTGGAGTTCCTGCGGGAACGCTTCGCCGGAGCCGATGTCGACATCGTGGGAAACGGCCCCACGGTGACCGAATGGGCACCCAGCGATCGCCTGGTCGCGACGGTCAACGCCGGAATGCCGCTGCTCGCTGCGCAGCACACCCGCGCGGACCTCTACTGGGTTCAAGATGAGCGGTTCATCACGACCAAGGGCGCTTCGTTGCTGCCTCATCTGGACTTGATCGATCACTTCGCAGCAAACTCTCACATCATCGATCTGGTGCCGCAGGAGTACCGCCATCGCGTGCCGGTGCGCATGCTCGGAGTGGTCGAGTGGTCGCGGGATCCGCGCCTCGGGGTCAACCACGGATTCAACGTGGTCTACGGCCTGCTGCAACTCCTCAGCTGGTGCCGAGTCAGTTCGGTGCATCTCTGGGGAGTCGGCATGCGCTACTGGTCGAGCAACCCGCGCTACCACCAGAGCACCCGCGGCTCGGATGTGGATCTGCACCGTTCCGCCGAACAGGTGATTCTGGTTTCTCGTGCCCTGGAGATTCTTCGCAGCGAAGGAATCGAGGTGGTCATTCATGGACCCTCAGCTTTGAACGACGCGATCCTGCTGCCGCTCGGGGACTGGGCCCAAGGCGTCGCCCCCTACCCCGAGACTCGCTTCGGGCACTGAGCCGAGCCGCGATCAGCGAATCGCATGCCTGACGCTGGTTGCGCTGGCGGAACGGTAGCCGCCGCGCACCGCCGTAACCCGCACCGAGATGCGGTGATACCGATCGGCTTTGCGAAGCCGATACCGCGACCCCGTGGCCTTCGGAATGGGCTTGCCGTCACGCAACCACTGGTAGCGATAGCTTGCCGGAGCCGGAGTGAAGCGTCCATGTCGCGCCCGCACCGTGTACCCGCTTCGGTAGCTGCCGACCGTGCTGGGCCGCTTCGACACCGAGACCTTCGGAAGCAGTGAGGTGGCAATCGACGACAGCCGCACCGGGGCGAAGCGGATGCGGGTCCAGTACCTCACATAGTCGGCCTCGTAGACCACACCGACCGTCGCTGCGTTGAGTTGCACCAGATCGGAGTAGCCGGTCGAACCGGTCTTCGGTCCGATGCCGACGCCTCGTTTCCAGGTAGCGCCGGAGTTCGTGCTGACGAAGACCCGCAGGCCGCGACGCGAGGTCAGGCTGCCGGTCAGGTAGGCCGGGCTGGAGAACAGCAGGTAGGACCCGGCCTGCAGCAGGCTGCCTTGCACCGGAACGGTCTTGATGCCGGTCATCGCCCCATAGCTGGAGACCGTCTGCCCACCATCAGTGGACATCGCGCTCACTCGGTTGCGACCCGGTGTGGGGACACCCCGTCCGTTGTCCCGATAGCTGACCAGCAACCGCCCGTCAGGCAGTTCGGCCAGGGTTCCTTCGATGAGCTGCAGGGAGCCTGGCGAAGGGCGATCGAAGCCTACCCGCCAGGTCTTTCCGGCGTCATCGGAGTAGATCGCCCGGGTGGTGCGGGTGCTGCCACGGGTGTAGCCCATCGCGAAGATGATGCGTCCGGCGTGGGCGCCGTGGCTGAGTACCAGGCCATGGCCGGGACCGGTGAGTCCCGGGAACCAGCCATCGACCGACACCGCGCCGGAGCGCAGCGAGGAGATGCTGGTGCCCGTGGCACTGATCTTCTGCAGATAGAGCTTGTTGCCGGAGGCGAGTTTGACGGTGGAGAACAGCAGCACCTGATCGTGAGCCCGGTCGTAGATCGGAACCGGGTTGGAGACCTTGTTGGTTCCCCAATCAGCGACCGTGACCAGCTTGCCCCAGGTGCAGCCGCCGTTGACCGAAGTGCGCATCACGATGTCGAAGTCGCCTTGATCATCGTTGTCGTAGTTGTTGTTGCGCCGCTCGGCGAAGACGAAGATCCGCCCGTTGTCGGCTTTCACCACCGCTGGTAGCCGGTAGCGGGCGCTGCTCTTGCTGGTGAAGGGCGTCCAGGTGCAGGTCGCAGCCTGGGCCGAGGTTTCGCTGGTGATCGCCGACAGCCCCGCGACGATCAGGCTGCCTAGGACGAGCAGCACGCGGAGCCGTGCTCGGCCGTGATTCACTGTAGGCACCGGTCACCCCTTGCCGCATCGTGGCTTGTCAAAGAAACAAACTCCAGTGAAAGTACATCACGATGACGACGCAGCGGAGGTCGAACTCTGCAGAAAGCCGCTGCCGGTCGCGGCGAGTCACGCCTCAGAAGTAGTAGGGGAACTGCGACCAATCCGGGGGACGCTTCTCCAGGAAGGAGTCCCGGCCCTCCACGGCTTCATCGGTCATGTAGGCCAGTCGGGTCGTTTCCCCGGCGAAGACCTGTTGCCCGATGAGCCCATCGTCGATGGCATTGAAGGCGAATTTGAGCATGCGCTGAGCGGTCGGTGATTTTCCACAGATGGTGGCCGCCCATTCCAGCCCTACCGTCTCCAGTTCGGCATGCGGCACGACCTTGTTCACCGTACCCATCTCATAGGCGCGCTGCGCGTCGTAGGTCTCGCCGAGGAAGAAGATCTCCCGGGCGACCTTCTGGCCGACCTGTCGGGCCAGATAGGCCGATCCGAAACCGGCGTCGAAGGAGCCGACGTCGGCGTCGGTCTGCTTGAACTTGGCGTGCTCGGCCGAGGCAATGGTCAGGTCGCAGACCACGTGCAAGGAGTGTCCGCCGCCAGCAGCCCAACCGTTGACCAAAGCGATGACGACCTTGGGCATGAACCGGATGAGCCGCTGCACCTCCAAAATGTGCAATCGCCCCAGCTTGGCGGCATCCACCGGCTCGGACGAGTCCGCATCGGCGTATTGATAGCCGGCCCGACCCCGGATCCGCTGATCGCCTCCGGAACAGAACGCCCAGCCGCCGTCCTTGGCGGAGGGACCGTTTCCGGTGAGGAGCACGCAGCCCACGTCTGAACTCATGCGAGCGTGGTCCAAGGCGGTGTACAGCTCGTCGACCGTGTGCGGCCGGAAGGCATTGCGCACCTCGGGCCGGTCGAAGGCGATCCGTACCGCCGGCACGGACTTGGCACGGTGGTAGGTGATATCGGTGAACTCAAACCCGTCGACCGGTTCCCACAGGTCGGGCTGCCATGGAGCACTCATGAGGTCAGATTAGGGCCTGAAGGGTCGCGGTCGGCACTACTTCGCACCGTCACCCCGGTCATCGAATCGATTCAATAACGTGGCGTTCTCGGCGTCATAGCGTTCCCGCAAGGCGGCACTCTCGGCGTCGGTGAAGAGCACGGGACGCGGTCCGGTGGTGTTGTTGAAATGGGTCTGCAACCAGACTCGGGCGGCTTTGCGTTCCGCCTCGGTCTCCAGCCACGGGTTCATCGCCAGGGCGAAGTCCAGTCCTCGCTCGGACACCGACCGATTGCGCACGTCGGGATAGTCCACGTGCGGATCGAGTCGATGGTCGCAGGTGTGCAGGAAGTCCTCGAGGAACCGATTCTGGCCACGCTTGATCTCGGCGAAGTCCTTCACGACGAGATTGCGCTCCCCCACAGCGGCGGCCAGCGTCTCCACCAGCGGAGCCCACGACACCGCATCCAGGTCGATGTCACTGAGCCACTCACGGAAGGTGGCGCTGGAGCCCTGGTGAATCGTCTGCAGGTAGTAGCTCTCCAGAAACTGTGCCTGGGAGCGGATGTAATACACCAGCCGTAGCCGGTGACCCTGCAGGGCGTCGACGATGCCGCCCAGTCGCTGCCCAGCGCGCGGGTAGAGCCCCGGACTGTCATCGATGAAAGGCCGACCAAGGGCATTCTCGTGCGAGAGCACGACGGCACGAACCGGACCGCCAGCGACCAGCGGCAACGCCCGAGGCAGCGGCACGCGATGCCGCAGGATCACCCGCGAACCGGCCGCCTTGTGGACGGCATCACGGAGGCGCTCTGGCGCCTCCAGCGACTTCATTCCCCACCCCAGCACCTCATTGGCGGTGGTTCGAGTGAGGAAGGTGAGCCGCATGCGACTCAGTTCAGCCGGGCGGTCACGCAGGTACTTCTGGATGAGCGAGGTTCCGGTCTTGTGCGCGCCCAGATGCAGCACGACCACATATCCAGCGGCCACGAAGGATCCCCCTCACGGGTCGTCGATTCGGGACGCGGCTACCGTAACGGGCTTCACGCGCCTGCGGCGCCAGAATCGGTGGAATCCTCGTCACGCAGCGGCCTGGTCACCCGGTTCGCCCTACTCTGACAAGGGACGATGCGCCGACCTGTGAAAGTGCTGAGATACGCCGGGATCGGTCCCGCACAGCGGACTGCGGAGCTTCGCAGCCTAGCTGCGCGCCGATTCGAGGCTGATCGGGCCGCTGACCGGATCGGCGAATCGCGTCAGGAGATCCTGGTTTTCGGCGCTGTAGTGCTGCTTGAGTTCGGCCTTTTCCTGCTCGGTGAACAGTTCCGGGCGCGCCCCGGTGGAGTTGTTGAAATTGGCCTGCAAGAACACTCGCGACGCTTTGCGCTCGGCCGCAGTCTCCAAGTAGGGGTTGGTGGCCAGGGCCACTTCCAGGCCGCGGGCCGACACCGACAGGTTGCGGGAGGCGCCGTAGTCGACCGACGGCTTGAGCGACGGATCGCAAATGCGCAGGAAGTTCTCAATGAACTGGTTTTGGCCCTGCTTGATCTCGGCGAAGTCGCGCACGACCACGTGATCGTCGCCGAAAGCCACCGCCAACTTCTCGATGACCGGCACCCAGGACGCCGCGTCGAGGTTCACCGACTCCAGCCACTGGCGGAATCGCAGCGTGCTCCCCTGATGCACGGTCTGCAGGTAGTAGCTCTCCAGGAACTGCTCCTGGGAGCGCAGGTAGAAAACGGCCCGGGGCTTCAGCATGCCGACGCTGGTCTTCAGCGCATTCGCGCGGGCCTCGGCGAAGGGGTAGAGCGAATCCCCGTCGGTGTCCACCGGCCGTCCCAAGGAGTTCTCATGGGAGACGATGACCGTTCGGGGCCGCGGGCCGGCGATTCGGCGCAGCACCGGGACGCGCTTCAGCACGGCTGAGGGCATGCGTTCCTGACCGGCAGCCATGACGGCGTTGCGGAGCAGCTCGGGTTCCTCCATCACTTTGGAACCCCACCCGATGAGGTGGTTGGTGTCCGTACGCGAGATCATGCGCGCCCGGTAGCCGATCATTTCCCCGGGTCGGTCCCTCATGTACTTCTGAAGGACAGAGGTCCCTGTCTTGTGAGCGCCCAGGTGCAGGATCACCGCGTAGTTCGCAGCCATGCAACCTCCTCCTTCGCAGACCTCGATCGAGAATCGGCCACAGCATAGCCGTGGGCACACGCGCCGGCAGGCCACACCGCGAGCGGCCCGCCCGCAGGGCCTGCGTCGCGCGGGCGTTCATGCCTGGCGCACAGCGCTTCGCAAGCCCAGCCACACGCGTGGACTCGTATACTGACCCGGCACACCGAAGCACCCCGCACTGGGCCGGGCTCACGCTCATGAAGGCCGTTCTGGAGGACCATGCTCAAGCGATACCGTCCCCTCACTCGGCGGCTCATCGACACAGGTGTGTCCGCAGGACGGCGGCTGTCGCCAGGGTTGCGCCGAGCGTTGCGCCGGGCGGTGCTGTCTCCGGCACCGAATGCCGCTGGCGTTTCACCCTTGCGCGCCCTGCAACCGCACGCGGCACCACCGGGCTCGAGCGCCGGCGCAGAGGTCGTCACCAGCTTTGACGCTTGGGCGCATCGGCGCGATCTCGCCCGCAGGGCCGTCGCGGCCCTGAGTAACGCCGGGGTGGAATCGGTGCTGCTGGACTCTCGACTGCAGCCCACGGTGGCTGTCCATCGCAAAGATAAGAAGCGTGCGCTTGCCGCGTTCGCAACGCAGGATGCCACGCGTCGCTGGTGGGCGATCGGGAATGGCAACAAGCCGGTTCGGCTCGCTGAGCCCGACAAGGTGCGCAGCCTGGGGAATTCCATCCAAGTGTTCCGGAAACTAGTCTCCCCCGAGGGCTGGCACGTCGCCGACAGCGAAACCGCGGCGTTCGTCGAGTTCTGGTCCGAAGCAGGTGAGGGCAGAAGTCGACCCGACGGCGGTGACTATGACAGCGAAACGCTGATGGCCGAGTCAAAGAACCCGTGGGCGCAATCGCTCACGCCTACTGAATGGCAACAGGCACAGAATCGTGAGGATCGGCGACTGCCGCTGTCGGCCGCTCCGCATCTGTTGGATCTGATCGAGCCGGTCGACCTGGTCTACACCTGGGTCGACGACCTGGATCCGGCCTGGCAACAGCGCCTCGCCGGCGCCGATCCGCAGCGCGCGGTACTCGCCGCGGACGCGTTGGATCCGGCACGCACCCGTGCCGGGGATCATCTTCGCTATTCACTGCGCTCAGTGGCTATGTATGCCAATTGGGTGCGTCACATCTGGATCGTCACTGATGCCCAGACCCCGAGTTGGCTGGTGCCGAACCATCCGAAGGTGACGGTGGTCGATCATCGAGAGATCTTCACCGACCCGGCGGTGCTGCCCACCTTCAATTCGCAGTCGATCGAATCCCAGCTTCATCACATACCGGGGCTGGCCGAGCACTTCCTCTACTTGAACGATGACTTCTTCTTCGGCTCGGCGGTGCATCCGGAGGACTTCTTCGAAGCCAACGGCATTGCCAAGTTCATGATGTCCACGGTGCCGGTGGATCGAGACGCCGACGCCACCTTGCGGAATGCCGCCATGCTGGCGGCTCGCCACAACCGGGCGCTGTTGGAGCAGACCTTCGGACGAACCGTGACCAATCGCATGCAGCATGTGCCCTACGCCCTGACCAAGACCACCTTGCAGGCATTTGAGGATCAGTTCCCCGACGAAGTTGCCGCCGTGGCCGCGGCGCAGTTCCGCAGTCGCTCGGATTATTCGATTCCTTCAGATCTGGCTCACTACTACGGCTTCGCTCGCAGCGAGGCGATCCCCGGATCGATTGCGTTCAGCTATATCGATGTCGGATCACCGCTGCTCACCGAGAAGCTGGAGAGTCTGCTGGTCGAGCGAAACGCGCAAACCTTCTGCCTCAATGACGTGGGCGCCTACACCGAACCGGTCCCTGAGGAATTGGTCAATCAGTTCCTTGCCGCGTATTTCCCCGTCCCCAGTCCGTTCGAGATGGGCGAGTGAGCGCCATGGACACCACGCGACTGAAGCTGGCGGTGAAGAGTGCCATCGTCACCGCAGCCGGGGTTCGGCGGCGTCTGCGCCGCTGGTCGTGGCAGGTCATTCCGGCCGGCTTGCGCCGTCCTTTCGAGGTGGTGGAGCGCTACGACGTGTGGGCCTATCGCTCGGACCTGACCACGGCCGTCTCCGACCTTCTCAGCACCGGCCAAGTGGAGCACTTCGTGCTCAGCGAAAGGCTGTTGCCTAATCCGGTGATCGCTGTGGACGCCGAACAGCGCTCCCAGGTCCAGCGCCTTCTCAAGACCCATCCGACCGCCGCCACGTGGTGGCTGTCACCGCACCGGGACGGAATCGCGGGTACGGCCCGTCCGGCTAGGCGGCTGCTGCCGCGCCCGATGGTCAACGCCTCGGGCATTCTGGTCTGCCGGAACCTGCTGACCCCGGACGGACTGCCGCTCAACGATTCTGAGACCGGTGTGTTGATCCAGTTCTGGGACCGGGTGGACGCGGAGTCGGTGTCCACCGGCGGCGGGGTGCACGCCGCCGGCACTCGGTTCGCGCCCGACAACAACGGCGTGCTCGCCTACGCCGATCCACAGTTGTGGCGGGACGCCGAGGCCAATGCTCATCGATTGCCTGAAGCCCCGCCGCACTTGCTGCTGGTCAACGAACCGATCGACGTGGTCTACACCTGGGTGGATGGCGACGATCCGGCGTGGCGGCGACGCAAAGCCGAGGCGCTGGGCCAGGACCTGAGCAACTACACCAGCGACGCCGCGATCGATGCCCGCTTCGAGAGCCGCGACGAGTTGCGGTATTCGCTGCGCTCCATCGAGATGTTCGCCAACTGGGTGAATCACATCTGGATCGTCACCGACCAGCAAAAGCCCTCGTGGCTCAGAGAGGATGATCGACTCACGGTGATCGACCACCGCGACATCTTCACTGATCCGTCCGCGCTGCCTGTGTACAACTCCCACGCCATCGAATCGCAGTTGCATCACATTCCAGGCTTGTCGCAGCGTTATCTGTACTTCAACGACGACATGCTGTTCGCCTCCCCGGCAGCTCCGGAGGATTTCTTCTACGCCAACGACATCCACCGATTCTTCCCATCGCCGGCCCTCATCGACACCAGCGAACACACCGAACAGGACATCGCCGTGACAGCGGCGGCGAAGAACAATCGGGATTTCATGCGCGCCCAGTTCGGACGCACCATCACCAACAAACTGCGCCACACCCCGCAGGCGCAATCGAAGCCCGTGATGGAGCGTTTCGAAGCCGAACACCCCGATCTCATCGACCAGGTGATGCGCTCACGACTGCGCCAAGACACCGACTATTCCCTCACCAGCTCACTGAGCCAGTACTACGCCTTCGCCATCAAAAAGGCTGTACCCACCGCTATCGCCAACGGCTATGTGGATCTGGCCTCACCACATGCGGAGTATCTGCTGCATCTGTGGCTACGCAAACGGGACCGCACCGTGATCTGCGTCAACGACTCCGGCACCGAGAACGAGCGAGCCAACCGATTCCTGCGGCAGTTCTTCGTGAACTACTACCCACTTCCGAGCCGCTGGGAGGCGGTACCTGCGTCCAGCAACGACTAAGGAATTGGGCGCGCACGCAACCGCTGCGACCTGCCGTCGTGGGCCCTCTCGGGACGCTGGATCCCACCGCTGAAGTGCGCTCGACAGGCGCACAGGCTGCCCGTACGATACGAATCGGCGCCAGGCACATCGCAGACTGGCAACCCTGATGGCTCGAAGGAGTTTTGTGCGAAGACTGCCTGGACTTCTGCGGACACGATGAGAGTGCGCCAGGACATGCTGCTTGTTGACACTCTTACACGCCTTATCTCTGAGACCCGACGCTGGTCCCCGAACCCGCTGCTTCGTTTCGGCCCACGGCTGACCGACTTCGCCATCCCGGACGGGCACATCATGACGGTGCTGCTCGAAGGATTCCGCGAGAAGCCCGAGGTGGCACTGCGCCTGGGTGGCATTTCGATCCCTCCGTTGAGCTGCGTCAGGTTGAGTCACGAACCAGGCCAGCGCAGTTGGCAAGCGGTGTTTGAATGCCCACAGCCGCTTTCCGGGCACAACGAGGCCTTGCGCCTGGTCCGGTCCGGTTCTGGGAAGGTGGTGCGGGCAGCCGTGCGGGAGCCCGAGCCCGACCGCCCGACACGTGATGCCACCTGGGACGATGCCCGTTGGGTCCAGTCGAAGGCCCATGCATCGGAATGGTTGCCGCAGCGCGAGGACAGCCGCACCCGAGTGACGCACGTTGCGACCGGGCCGGGAACGATCCGACTATCGACGACCGCACCGGCTGGCCAAAGCCCGAGCGCACTCGCCGTCGCTGAGAGCATGAGCTCCCTGCCCCGGTACCAGCTGACATCAGAAGGCGACGGCCACCATCGACTCGCTATCGCCGAGTTCCTCGCAGCGGCCGACTGCGAGAAACTCCCCCCGCGCTCGACCTGGCGTATCTGGGCGACAGCCGAAAGCACCAGCCCCCGGGAACTCGGGCTCGCGTCACGTGACCTCATCCTCCCCCGCGACGCGATCGTGTACCCCGCAGAGACCGTGAGAGTCGGCGACTCGTCATTCACGGTGCGCGCCTACTGGTCGGCCCTCGGGACCTTGCGACTATCGGTACAACGCACCGAGACCCCCTCCATGCAAGGCGCTTCGGCATGAAGATCACCTATCTCCTGGTCACCGCCGATGCCGGCGCCGGGACCGAGAGGGCAATCATCAGTCAGGCGAACGCGATGGCGCACCGTGGGCATCGCGTTGAGATTCTCAGCGTGTTCCGGGACCGCGACCGCCCGCATTTCCCCATCTCACGGTTGATCCGCAGGAGATATGCCGTCGACCGCCGCGAAACCCACGATCCGTCGACGCAGCCGTCGCAACTCATTCCCCCCACCTGGGACGGTCAGTTCACCGCCGCAGCGGATCAGACCTTCCCCGCCCTGTTGAGATCGTGCACCGCCGACATCGTTGTCGCGCCAACCCCGCCGCTGGCAGCACTGGCCGTGCAGTTCCTGCCTGACAGCCGAAGACTCGTCCAGCAGGAGCATCGAGCCACCCAGCTGCGAGGAACGTCTCGAGGACCTCTCGACGCGTACATTTCGCAGGTCGACTGCCTGGTATTGCTCACCAAATCCACCAAGGACTGGGTCGTCGGGGAGTATGGCGACCGGGTGCCCCGTCTGGAGGTAATCCCGAACTCCATCCCGAGTGTTTTCCGCCCTCAGGCCTCGAGCCGAGAACACCTCATCGTGTCGGCGGGAAGGCTCGTCGGTGGGAAACGGTTCGACCACCTCATCCGAGCATTCGCGATGACTCGGGCGCAGGTACCTGACTGGAAACTGCGCATCTACGGCTCAGGCCCGCGGCGAGGAGATCTTCACCGGTTGATCAACGCGCTCGATCTCACCGAGATCGTCGAAATCGTGCCGAATATCACAGACATGCTGCGCGAGTGGCCAAAAGGATCCATCGCCGCTCTGACTTCAACGGCCGAGGGACTGCCTCTGGTCGGCCTCGAAGCCATTGCGGCAGGGCTCCCGTTCGTCTCCTACGACTGCCCGACCGGACCCGCCGCGATCATTCTCGACGGCATAAACGGCCGACTCGTACCTGACGGTGATCTGCCCGGCTTCGCTTCGACGCTGATCGAACTGATGACCGACGACGCGCTGCGCACCCGCATGGGCCGGGGCGCGCGCGAGTCGGCAACACGCTTCGACGAGGTGGCGATCACAGACCGCTGGGAGAGACTCTTCGGCGAATTGCTGAACTAAGAGCACGCGGCCAGCGGCACTCGGCTGCGCAACCCCAGTCTCCCGCCACAGCCCTGTGCCCGGCCACGGAACCCATCGATGGCGGGTTGACGCTAAACTGTCACGAGCATGTCCGCGCTAGTAGAGCCCCAATTCAGAAGTTCCCGAGATTGAGTAGTTTCCTATGAAGATCCTCATCACCGGGGGAGCCGGGTTCATTGGCTCGACCATTGCTTCTGCGTGTTCGGACGCTGGCCACGAACCGATCATCATTGATGATCTGTCCCAGGGCCTTCGCTCGTTCGCCGAGCGGTTCCCGTTCTACGAGGGCGACTATGGCGACGATCGTCTCTTAGAACGAGTCTTTTCGGATCATCCGACCATTTCTGCCGCAGTGCACTGCGCCGCACATACCGTCGTATCGGACTCGGTGGCAGACCCCATCCGTTACTATCAAAACAACCTTTCAGGGCTTCCTGCCTTTGTCGCGACGCTACTCAAGTTCGGCTGTAATCGGCTTCTCTTCAGTTCGTCTGCCGCAATCTACATGAATCCTCGTTCCACTCTCGTGGTTACCGAACAATCACCACTGGATCCGCAGAGCCCCTACGCGGCCACCAAGATGATGGCAGAGCGGCTGCTCGCCGATGCAGCGGCGGCGACGGCCTTGCGGGTGATATCACTGCGCTACTTCAATCCGATCGGAAGCGACCCGGAGTTGCGAACCGGGTTGCAGCATCCCCAGCCCAGCCATGCCCTCGGCAAGATCATGTCTGCCGCGGAGACGGGCTCACCGTTCACGGTCACCGGCACAGACTGGCCGACCCGCGATGGATCGGGACTCCGGGACTACATCCACGTATGGGACCTTGCACAGGCCCATTTGGCTGCACTGGACGCATTCGACGCCATAGTCAGCGACACGCAGCCAAGCCTGCCGATCAACATCGGCACCGGAAGTGGAACCACCGTCTTCGAACTCATTCGGGCCTTCGAATCAGTCACCGGGGTACACCTGAATGTGGTGAACGGACCGCGGCGCCCCGGGGATGTTGCCGGAGCCTGTGCCTCGGCAGAACTGGCGCTCACAACCCTCGGATGGCGCCCAGCGTTCAGCCTCAATCGTGGCATCCACGATGCGTTGCAGTGGAGGGAGAAGTTCCTCAGGACCATGTTTGACTCTTGACCCACGAGCGCCGCAGTCAGTACGACCCGGCAGTGTCCGATTCCTACGACCGACGAATTGGGGCACATTGCGACCACGAACCGCGGCCCCCACAGTGGTGTAGTAGTTTGAGTGAGCTGTCGCGCAGACTCTCACATCGTCCGCGATTCCCCGACAACTATGGAGTGAGAAAGCACTTTGACAAAAAGAGTAATGGCCGTCTACGGAACCCGGCCTGAGGCGGTCAAGCTTGCGCCCATCATCCGGCAGTTCGACGCAGATGCCCGCTTTGCACTCACCGTTGCAGTGACTGGTCAGCACCGTTCGATGCTTGACCAGATCAATGCTGGTTTCGGCATCAAACCCGACGTCGATCTCGACGTGTTCGAAGCGGGGCAATCGCTGTGTACCCTCGCAAGCAAGACGCTGATTCGTCTGGAAAGCGCCATCAAGGAGCACCGACCCGAGGCGATCTTGGTGCAAGGAGATACCTCGTCCGCTTTCGCCGCCGCGCTTGCCGGGTTCTATACCCAGACCCCGGTCGTCCACGTCGAGGCGGGACTGCGAACGCTCAGCATCGAGTCGCCCTATCCAGAAGAGGGAAATCGGCGACTGATCACCCGGGTTTCTGCGCTTCACCTCGCGCCGACCGAGGCCAACAAACAGAATCTGCTCGACGAGGGCGTTCCTGCGAGCGACGTCACGATCACAGGGAATCCCGTGATCGATGCGCTCCGAATCGCCGTTGACGCACGCGCACAGTTCAGTGACCCACAAGTCGCACGAGCAGCGCAAAGCGGTTCCGTCGTACTCATCACCGCCCATCGACGCGAGTCGTGGGGCGGCCCGATGCATGACATCGCCGAGGCCGTGCACGCACTCTGCCTCGCCTACCCCGATGTCCACTTCGTCTTCCCGCTGCACGCCAATCCGAGCGTACGAACGATCTTCCAAGCGCATCTGAGCGAGCTGAACAACTGCGTGTTGACCGAGCCACTGGACTATTTCGAACTCGCCAGTCTCCTCGCGGCCTGCACCCTCGTCATCACCGACTCCGGTGGAATCCAGGAGGAGGCGCCCGCCTTGGGTGTCCCGGTGGTCGTCCTTCGTAACGAAACCGAACGCGCCGAGGGCGTCGAGGCTGGCACCGCTGTGCTGGTAGGCACTGACCGCGATGCGATCATCGATACCGTCAGCGGACTCCTCAGCGACTCCGCCAAACACGCCGCGATGGCGAACGCCATCAACCCCTATGGTGACGGGATGGCCGCCAATCGAACTGTGGCTGCGACTGCCCAACTCCTGGGCGTAGGCGAACGACTTCCCGACTTCAGCGTGAAAGAGGTGCGATGAACAATCCCAGAGTCTGCGTCGTTGGGCTTGGCTACATCGGGTTACCGACGGCAGTCGCCCTGTGCCAGGGCGGCCTTGACGTTGTTGGGCTGGAAGTCAACGAGCGAATCGTCGCCGAGGTGACCAAGGGCATCCTGCCGTTCGTCGAGCCGGGCCTCGCCGAGGCACTGAGCGAGGCTCACCGCTCCGGGCGCTTGTCGGCGACCACGAAGGCTGAGCCTGCCGACACCTTCATCCTCGCGGTCCCCACTCCGTTTCAAGACGATCACGAACCGGATCTGAGTTACATTCGATCGGCCGTGGAAGCCATCACTCCGGTGCTGGTCGCGGACAACACGGTGATTCTTGAGTCGACCTCACCGCCGGGAACCACCGCCTTGGTCAAGACGTGGATCGAGGAGCTCCGTCCCGACCTCATCACGGATGGACAGCTCGGCATATCGCTCGCTTACTGCCCCGAGCGTGTTCTGCCAGGCCGAATCATGACGGAGCTGATCACGAATGATCGCGTGATCGGCGGCATCAACCCTGATGATGCTGAGCGTGCCGCTGCTGTCTATCGCGTCTTCTGCCAGGGAGAACTCCTGCTCACCGACGCGACGACCGCGGAGATGGTGAAGCTCGTCGAGAACTCCTTCCGCGACGTCAACATTGCGTTCGCCAACGAACTGTCGCTGATCGCCGAAACCGTGGGCGTGGATGTCTGGGAACTGATCCGGCTGGCAAATCACCACCCACGGGTCAACATCCTCCAGCCCGGACCCGGTGTCGGCGGCCACTGCATTGCGGTGGACCCTTGGTTCATTGTGTCCGCAGATCCAGCAAACAGTCCTCTCATCCGGACCGCGCGCGAAGTGAACGACGGCAAACCCGACCGCGTGATTGATCAGGTAATCCAGGCGATTGAGGGCGTCGAAGCACCCGTTGTCGCCGCATTGGGGATTTCTTTCAAGCCGGACATCGACGATCTGCGTGAGTCACCGGCCCGAGCCATTGTCGGGAGGCTTGCTGCCCAGCTTCCTCATGCTGAGGTGCGGGTCGTGGAGCCACACATCAACGCGCTACCGGCCGAGCTCGACGCGCTGTCGAATGTGGAACTCGTATCGATAGAACAGGCTATCCCCGGCGCTGACTGCGTCGTGCTGCTTGTGGATCACGCACAATTCAAAGCGACCCGTCCCACCATTCCGCCACGCACGACAGTCATCGATACCCGAGGGGCTTGGAGAAGCTGACGCGGCCTAGGAGGCCAACTCCTCGAGGAAGCTCACCGCCGCGTCGACATCACCAAGTTCGGTGTGAGCATCTGCCTGCGAAACGCTGAGCATGCTTCCAGCCTCATACAGGGCCCAGATCTTGCTGCCCGAGCCTTTGTAGTCGGAGTATTTCGACGGAATGTAGGGGTTCACCCCGTGCACCGCTTTGGCCCGCGCGTCTGCCACAACCAGCCAGTCCAGCCGCGAGGCGAGGTTCAAGAACTCGAAGTAGGGCACGTAGGAGTTGACCTTCACGCAATGCGCCACGCCCGCAGCGCGCACGACTCGCAACGTGTCATCAGGCTGGTTGGTGAAGATATGAAGCATGAATTTCGACTGTGTACGAGCCGACAGTTTCTGGAATGCTTGGAAGATGTCGCCCGGGCCCCGCGAGACATAGAAAATTCCAAAATACCCCAAATGGATCTTTCCGGGTTCAAGATGATAGTTGGAATCAACCAGCGAGTAGAAGCTCGACGGCAACACCGGGTGCGGGTCGATTCTGGAAACCTCATCGAGCCGCGTAACCAGATCAGGATCCGTCACACAGGTTCGCATCAGTTCGCGTTGCAGTGGATTCGTGAAGGTAACCTCATCGGCGAGCGCATAGGTGAAGGCCTCGACCCACTCCCACAGATTGGAATCCGGCACAGAAAACCCGCGAGCTCGCGCCGCTTGAGTTATCGACTGCACCAGCGGAGATTTCGGCAGGTTACGAATGCGTTTGTCGCCAGAAATATCCAACAGCAGCGGATCAGAGAATTCGGCGACCCAGTGGACCTGTGGGTAGCGAATCTTGTATGCGGCCCCGAGAACATGCGAGGCCGCCCACATGGACCGGCTATAGAGGTTCTTATAGGAACCACGCTTACTGTGCCGCACGCTGAGCGCATCCAAACCCCGCGTTGCATATCGCTCGATTCCTCGCACCCGCGACCAGCTAGGTGATTCGTGCACGACGATCCGCGTGCCCACATCAGGCTCGATCAACTTCAAACTCAGCGGGTCATCCGGACGGGCATTTTCCATTGAGTTCTGGATCACGTCGTAAGGCTTCCCCGCCAACAGCATGCGCTTGGCCACGACAAGGCCAGAGACGTCCGCACTCGGAGGAAACGCATAAGAGGCGACCAGAGTGTCCGCCAGTTCATGGTTGAGAATCGCCTTGCCGCCAAGGTCGGGGGACTGCTCCTCGATGCGCGCAAGCATCTCGCTCCGCTTGTCGACGTAGCCGCGAAGCCAGGTTCCGAGCACCGTAGTCTGCGCCCTCTGCATACCGGTCAGCACACCGCGCCACCCTGGATGGTCAGCCCGCAGGCTCTCGAGCGCACCCACGCAGGAAAGCCGATCCTCGGCGAACCTCTGATCCAGAGTGCGCGACGCCGAGCCTTCTCTCACCGTGCGCACATAGATCGGCATCTCACCGAGCGGCGGGACCGCAATGTCCAGGTCGTTCTGGATGAGGACCTGAGTCCAATACAGCACGTCCTGACCCGTCCTGAGATCGGCACGGTAGGAGCAGGTCCTCGCGATATCCGTCGAAATCAGCTTGCCACTGTCGTAGGATCCGGCTACCCGAATGCCACGCAGCGTGCCCCGGCGGCCCGCCCACTTCAAGACCCCGCGACTGATGTAGTTGTCAAAGTTCCTGACGCCGTCGAGGCTCTTCTCGGGAACCTCTGCAAAAGCCGACAAGACCACGTTTCCAGGCTCGGCGTGAGCCAGGAGCGCCTCAAGGAAATTGGGCGATACGGAGTCATCGCTGTCTACCCAGACCAAGTAATCGCCCCGGGCCGCCCACATTCCCAGGTTTCGCGCCTTCGAATTGCTGCCCTCGGCGAACTGAATCACTCGCAGATCGAAAGCTTCACTCAAGGCACGCTCGGTGACGTAAGCAGCCGTTCCATCATCAGGTCCATTAACGATGAAAAGCACTTCGAATAGATCTGGGTCAAGAGTCTGCTCGCGCAGCGCCGCGAGAAGGCGGTCGACCCACGCTCTGGCCCGATAGGCAGCAACTCCAACCGTTAGCGCTACCACCGCACCACCCGCTCTGAGCGGGTCCATGCAAGCTGGAGTGAGTCGAGCGGGTTCGGCATGTCTGTATCCTAATGTGAGTAGCCCGATTGCCCCATTCAAGGCAAGGACATATGGACCGTTCGCACGATTTGCCAGCCCCCACAGCCCTCACCGTGAGACAGGATGCGGCCCTGGTTGTCACCACCTCGGACCTGTCTCCCGAGATATCAGGTCCCGTCTCGACCTTGTTCTCGACGACGACAGTCCACCTCGTCACCGAGCTGACGGAACCACCGCGTCGTAGCGAAGGTACCGTCATTGTCGCCTCCGACCTGCTGACGGACTGTCTCCCCCTTCTGGAGCGGCCGGACATCTGGCCCCCCGAGGAAGAGGAGATCGATATCGCGTTCAGCGCGGCCGGCTCAGCTTCTGCGCAGGCCCGCGACGCCCTCAGCGCCTACGACGTGATCGCGCTGCGTCCCATCGGCTCCTGCATCATCGCGACTCTCAAGCGAGCCGCGAACCGCCCCGGTACGGCTGACGTCTGGATACCGCCACTCCTCAATGACCGCGCCGCAACGGCCCTCGCCGGCGTGTCCGCGCCGCGACCCTCACGAAGGAAGAAGCGGGGCAATAGGACGAACCCCCAGGAAGGCATCGCCGCCAGGGCCGGGAGGATCGTCCGGCAGCGGTGGAAGCTGCTCCTGCTCGCGGCATTCACCGAGATCACTCTCATCGCACTCTTCGGTTGGGCACTGTCATCCTTCTGGATGGGGCTGACTCTCGGAATCGTGTTTGCGGCGTTCGGCGTCCAGGGCTACCTCATTCTCTCCACGCGGCGAATCGCCTCGAATACGCGATCCCGCGTGAGTCGAGTCGCAACCACTGTCCGCGCGATCCATCGGAATACTGCCCACTGGTCCTCGCTGGAAGCTACCGCGAATATCACGGCGCTTGCGCTGACCGACCTGGCCGCCTCCATGAAGCGGCAGAGCCCCGGGAAAGCCCTGACCTCGCAGCACCTGAATCAGGCCACGCAAACTGCGGTCGCCGAGACCCAAGCGCTGCTCCAACTCATGCAGAAATTCCCCACCGATGCGCCGTTGCCCAAACCGATGGGGTGGGCCATGAATCCGTCCGGGCTCCTCGCGCTCACCGGACTCATCGAGTCCACGAAGCCGAAGACGGTGGTCGAGTGCGGGAGTGGCACCTCCACGATCTGGATTGGCCTTGCGCTGCGTGCACTCGGCCAGGGCCGACTGATCTCGTTGGAGCACCAACGGGAATACGCCGCCCAATCCCGTGAGCGCGTAGCAGCGCACGGGCTGCAGGACTTCGTCGAGGTCAGACTGGTCGACCTGGTCGACCACGAGACGGCGCACGGCGTCTTCCGGTGGTACGACCTTGATGCTGATACCGTGCCCGACATCGATCTACTCCTGGTCGACGGACCGCCGGCGGCTACGGGGCGACACGCCAGATATCCGGCAGTCCCAGTTCTGGCGAACCAGCTTTCCGATGGCGCTGTGATTCTTGTCGACGACACCTCGCGCAAAGACGAGCTGGAGGCGATCCAGCTCTGGCAGGAGGAATACCCTCAGGCCGGTTCGTCGACCGAAATCGCCGCCGCCCTCACGCGCCTCGATTGGCGTGCATAGCTGCTTATCGGGGGCAACTCCCGGAGCGCCTGGCCGCGCCGACAAGTCAGTCGGTCAGACCCAGTCGCGGTGTGTTCTCGCCCAAGACCCTGTCCACCAGTTCAAAGGCGGCCGGCACCGGGTAGAACCGGGACAGCCAGGACACCAGCCACTCGTCGTCGGCCTTCTCGTCGGGGGCGACATTGTCGTTGACACACACGAACAACGCGTCGGCGAAGGCCTCCCCGGTATCCATCAACTCACGAGGCTTGCCTTCGGTGGGGCTGGTGTAGACGTAGGGGGTCTGGGTGACGATCGCCCGGTGAGTGAACATGGCTCGGTATTGATGCAGCCAGGCGTTCGTCTCGTAGTCGAACGGCGAGCGGAACTGGTGCTGAATGGTCTGGCCGACCTCCGCGGCGTAGAGCTGCGAAATCTCCTGGGCGATCTGTTTGGACTGAGTCAGCGGAATGTGCGCGAAGACACGGGTCGGAGTAGCACCGTGGGTGGCTTTGATGAGCCCTGCCGAGTTTGTCCGTGAGCGTTCCAGCGCCGTCAGTTTTTCCGGGTCGAGCCGAGCCAACCGCGATCGCGAAAGCACGATCTTCATGAACCCTTCTGCGGCGAAGAAGTCATACGGGCTCACCGCACGGTTGAACATCACGTCGTCGTTGACGACCAGGTAGTGCTCGGCCAAGCCCGGAATGCGATGCAGCTGTGAGCCGATCGCCCGGGAGTTGAAGCAGGGCAACACGCTCGGATCGGAGAAGATCTCCCGATGATCGACCACCGTGACCCGGTCGGAGTCGAGGTCCAGCCATTCGGGATGTTGGTCATCGGTGACCAGGAAGATGCGCCGAATCCACGGTGCGTACATCTCCAGGGAACGCATCGAGGCACGAAGCTCGCCCCGATCCCGATAGCGAACCGCGGACTGCGCCGCCTCGTCGACGGTTGGATCCTGCAGGTGAAGTCTGCGAAAAGCCTCCCGTTGACGTTCCTGCCAGGCCGGATCGGCACTACTGACCCACATGTAGACCGCATCGATCTCGAAGTCGATCTCGGAGACGTCCGGCACTGCGAGCACCGCCGGTCGCGGCTGCGTCGACCCGTCCCACCGTCGAACCTCAACCACCGGCACGGGCGACTGATCCTCGATTTCCTGTACCACCGCCTCACGGACTTCGGTGGTCAGCGTGTCTCGATCGGAACGAACCCACCGCACCAGCAGGCAACGCTCGTAGTCCGAAGTGACCCGACCCGTGGAGTCCCGCACGTAGCGGAAGATGTCCACCCCACGCACCGAGTCGATCCCGTCCGGCAACGGCCGCTCGGCAAGGTAGATCCGACGCGCACCCAACGGACGCACATAGAACCCCTCACCGGCGAGATCGCGACGCACCGCCTCGACGGCCCGCACGAAGTCCTCCTCACGAACCGACCACAACGTGATCCGACTCCGCAGCGGCTGCACCGCCCAGGACTCGACACCCAAGCCGTCAAGTACTTCATGGATGCGCTGCGCGAGCCGTTCGCTGAACAGCCACGGCTGGGCGGCCGCGACGGTGCGAGCCACCACAGTGCCGTTCGTTATGCCTTCAATGGACCAATCAGGTCGGCCCCGGTAGGCGGCGACCTCACGCGTGCCTGAGCGCCCGACCTGACCACTGCGGCGCCAGTTGCGTAAGGCCGACCAGCTGTGGCGAAGCCCCTCCAGCGGCATCGATGCCCCTCCGCCCTTTCAGATCGAATCCGAGGTCATGCTAATACCCTCAGGCTCAGCATCGCAGCCACGGGGACACCACGCCGCCGAGGAGGCACTCAGCGACTGAATCGACTTGGTGCATTCTGCTATCGTGCCTCGGGGTCAAATGGGTGGCCGACGTCGGGTCACCCCCGCCAAAGGACTCCATCTGGTGAGATTTCCGGAAGGGACGTGTCCAGCGGTGGTGAGTTCGCCCGAACCTACAGCGCCCGAACTATTGGCTGCAGCCTCACAGCAGGCTCACGATTCTCGCCGCCCCATCTTGGTGCACATCGTCACCAATGGTGTTCGCGGCGATTCGCGCGTCATCAAGTCCGCGCGTGTCTCCGCCGACCTGGGATTCGAGACTCTGGTTCTGGGAATCACCCGCGAACCGCAACCCGAGGCGTTGGACGTGGACGGCATGACCGCGCTGCTGGTACCCATCTTCCCCAAGAAGCCCATCCGGGAGTTCACGGCCGCGTGGCGCAAGCAAGGCGCGACGATCATGGCCATGCGGGTAGCCAAGCGCGGCAAGAACTTGCTGCTGCGACGCCCCGGCCCCTCGGCGAGAACCAAGGAATCGGCACTCCCGAAATGGGCCGCGAAGCGCCGCAACAATCTCCGCTTCAATGTGGTGTTCGCTGAAGCCCTGAACGCCTTGAAGCCCACCGTCATCCACGTCCACGACGTGGCTCCGCTGCCGGCGGCCATCGCCTATGCCTCCGCCAGCAGGCTGCGCGGGCGTCCGGTACGGGTCATCTACGACGCGCACGAGTGCATCCCCGAGCAGATCAAGTCGTTCCCCGACAGCGACTACTACCGTGCCCGCGTCCACCTGGAGCGCAACTACATTCGCGACGCCGACTTCGTGATGACCGTCAGCCCGCAAATCGCAAAACTCCTCAAGCGCACCTACAAGCTTCCCCAACTCCCCGCTGTAGTGACCAACGCCCCCAATGCCGACCGGGCCACCGATGCACCGAACCTGCGTGCTGCCGTCGGATTGAGTGAGGACACCCCGCTCGTGGTGTATTCCGGATGGATCGCCGAAGCACGCGGCGTCGACGACGCCGTCCGAGCCCTGGTGAAACTGCCCGAGGTACATCTGGCCGTCGTCACCAATACCCAGAAGCAGGGGGCGGCCAACGTCACCAAGATCGCCCGCAAGCTCGGGGTCTCCGATCGCGTGCACTTCACCGACTACGTGCCACCCAGCCAAGTCACCGCCTATCTCGCCTCGGCCGATGTCGGGCTGATCCCCTTGAAGGCCGGTGGCCATCTTGATCTGTCCTTGCCGACGAAATACCGCGAGTACATCCACGCCGGGCTGCCACTGGTCGTCAGCAACAACAAGGCCATGGCCAAGGAGGTGCGCACCACCGGAGTGGGCGAGGTCTTCCGCTCCGGCAGTGTCACCGGCCTGGCGCAGCGGATCGCCACCGTCCTTGAAGATCCCGGACGCTACCGGGCGGCGATCACCCCGGACCTGCTGTACACCTACAGTTGGGAGGCGCAACGTGAGGTGCTCGGCCAGTGTTACCTCAAGCTGAGCCCCCGAGCACCCCGCACCTCCGGGCCGCACACCCTCGCCCCAACCCTTCGTGAGTTGCTTCCGGCTCACTTCGCCGAGACCAACGACGCGACCCCCATGACCAAGAACACCCTCGCGGGACTCTCTTTGGCGATCGGGCGGGCCAACAGCGCCGGCCAAGCGTTCTACTGGGCTGAAGCCGTCAGCCGGAACTTGGGCATCCCCGCCGCGAGCCTCGGCGTCGAGCAGCCGATCTGCGCCCGCCCGCACCGGATCACGAGCGCGGACCCCAACGACCTGGACGCCAGCCTGGCCGATCTCGTGTGGCTGTTGAACGGGCGCACGCACGTCATGATCGACGGATTCCAGCGTCTCTTCGGCAACTTCCTCGGCGATTCCATTGAACCCGAGATCGAGCTGCTGCACCGCCACGGAATCCGCGTGGCCCTGATAGCCCACGGCAGTGACGTGCGAGACCCGGACGCCCACATGAAGCGGGTGCCGGATTCCTACTTCGCCCACGCCACTCCCGAGTGGCGCGAACTCATGGCCGAAAAGGCTGCCGCCAATCGAGCGATCGCCGGACGCTTCGACGGTCCGATCTTCGTCTCAACGCCGGGCCTTCGCCACGACCTGCCGCAAGCCACCTGGCTGCCGATCACCATCGACCCTGCCAAGTGGGAGTCCCTGGAACCGGCATCCTTCGACGGCGTTCCTCGCGTGTTGCATCGTCCGAGCCGCTCGAACGAGCCGATCAAGGGCTCCGATGTGATCGTGCCCGTACTTCAGCAACTCCACGACGACGGCGTCATCGAGTATCTGCCCGATCCCGGCACGGTACCGAATGAGGAGATGCCCGCCTTGCTGGCCCAGGCCGACATCGTGGTTGAGCAGATCCGTAACGCAACCTACGGGGCAGCCGCTCTCGAGGCATTGGCCGCTGGCCGGACCGTCGTCGGCTATGTGGGCCCCGAGGTACGGGAGTTCGTCGGCGAGGACATTCCGATCGTGGATGCCACGCCAGCGGACTTCGCCGAGGTCATCACGGCGCTCGCTGCAGACCCGCAGCGCCGCCGCGCCTTGGTTGATCCAGGCCGAGCATTCGTCGACAGGTGGCATTCCGGGGCAGCGTCCAGCGCTGTGATTGCCCAGTTCCTGGAGAGCTGAGCCGGAACGCGCCAGGACCAGGCACAACAAGGAAGTAGGAAGAACAATGCAGATCGCAGTCGTGGGGCTCGGCAAGATCGGGCTGCCACTCGCCGTGCAGTATGCCGCCAGCGGGCAGAAGGTCATGGGCATCGATCTCAACCCTGAGGTCGTCGCCCTGGTGAACGCCGGCACTGTGCCCTTCCCCGGCGAATACCAGCTCCCCGAGAAGCTCGCCGAGGCGGTTAGCCAGGGTCTCATCACCGCCACCACCGACTATGCCGAAGCCATCCCCCAGAGCGACGTGATCGTCGTGGTGGTGCCGCTCCTGGTCGATGCCGACTATGTGCCTGACTTCACCTACCTGGATTCGGCGACCCGGTCACTGGCCGAACACCTCACCCCAGGCACCCTGATCAGCTACGAAACCACCTTGCCGATCGGAACCACCCGCACCCGCTGGCGTCCGATGATCGAGGAGCTCTCCGGACTCAGTGAGGGCAGCGATTTCCATCTGGTCTTCTCCCCGGAGCGGGTGCTCACCGGGCGGGTGTTCCAAGATCTGCGCCGCTACCCCAAGCTGATCGGCGGACTCAGCCCGGCAGGCGCCGAGCGGGCCCGCGAGTTCTACGAGACAGTGCTGCAGTTCGACGAGCGCATCGACCTGCCCCGACCCAACGGAGTCTGGGACTTGGGCGCAGCAGAAGCCTCGGAGTTCGCCAAACTCGCCGAAACCACCTATCGCGATGTCAACATCGGCCTGGCCAACGAGTTCGCCAAGGCCGCCGACCGATTCAACGTCGACATCTACGCGGTCATCGACGCCTGCAACTCCCAGCCGTTCAGCCACATCCACCGCCCTGGGATCGCCGTCGGCGGCCATTGCATCCCGGTCTACCCCCGGCTGTATCTGCACAACGACCCCGAAGCCACCGTCGTGCAGGCCGCCCGGCTGGCCAACGAGACCATGCCCGCCTACGCCTGCGACATGGTGCAGGCCGCCCTGGAAGGCTCGCTGGACGGACGCACCATCGTGGTGCTTGGTGCCGCCTACCGTGGCGAAGTGAAGGAGACCGCAGTATCCGGAGTGTTCCCGGTGGTCCGCGATCTCACCGCGCGAGGTGCCACCGCCTATGTTCACGATCCGCTGTTCTCCGATGAGGAGCTGCTGCGCCTCGGCCTGACGCCCTACCCGGCCGGTACCCCGGTGGACGCGGCGATCCTGCAGGCCGATCACGCGATGTACAACCAGTGGGGTCCCGCAGACCTGCCCGGCATCACGGTACTCATGGATGGCCGCAACGTCACCGATGCCGCCGACTGGCCCGGCGTCGTGCGGCTGGTCATCGGCAAGTAGCCCGCAACGCAAGCGGCGGCGACCCGAGCAGGTCGCCGCCGCTTGCTGTTGCTCGATTACAGGTGCACGGTCTGTGAGGTGCGGGCCGACTCCAGGGCCGCCTCAGCGACCACCAGCGTCTTCACACCGTCCTCCAGGCTGACGGCATCATTGCGAATACCCAGCACCGCGTCACGGAACGCCTCATTCTCGGCCTTCAGCGGCTCGAAGCTCTTGATCGCGTAGCGCGTCATGTCGCCTTCGGTGACACCGCGGAACTGCCGCAGCGATTCCCAATCGGTGTCCATGGAGCCGTTGGCCCAGAAGGTCAACGACACCTCGGCGGTATCCGCCACCAAGGCCCCGGCGACGCCAGTGACCACAGTGCGGCGCACCTTGCGGGGGCTCAGCCAGTCCACCAGGTGATTGACCAGGACCTTGTTGGCCAGCATGGCATTCACACTGACCATGTCCTCATGCTCACGTCCGGCCCGATAGGCGGTGTGGGCGGCCACACTGACATAGTCACTGCCGGCGATCCACTGCGCGGTGTTGATGTCGTGGGTCGCCAGATCCTTGACCACACCGACATCGGCGATGCGGTTGGGGAACGGGTTATGGCGATCAGTGGAGACCTGGTAGATCTCGCCCAGCGCGCCGGCCTGGATGCGCTTGCGCAACTCGGCGATTGCCGGATTGAACCGCTCGACATGGCCGACACACGCGAAGACCCCGGCGCTACGAAAAGCATCCCGGACCTTTTCTGCGGCAGCCACCGACACCGCGACCGGCTTTTCGATCATGGTCGCCACACCGGCGCCGGCCAAGGCCACGGCGACCTCCTCGTGGAAGGCGGTCGGGACGGCGACAACAGCCATGTCCAGCTTGGCGGCGATCAGATCGTCCACCGAACTGCCGATCTCATAGCCCGGCGCGGCACCGAAACGGTCACCGCCGGGGTCAGCGACGGCGACCAGCTCGACGCCGTCCAGTTCTCGCAGGACTCGGGCGTGATGGCGTCCCATCGCACCGATACCGATGACTCCGGCTCGCAATGTCGCCATGGCTCAGGCCCCCGCTTTCGCGACCGCGTTGACCGCCTCGACGATGCGCGTCAGATCGGCCTCGCTGAGCGCCGGGTGCACCGGCAGCGAGATCACCTCCGCCGCGGCCGCCTCGGTCGCCGGCAACTCCAAGCCCGGTGCGAAGTGCTTCAGTGATGGCAACCGGTGGTTCGGGATCGGGTAGTACACCCCAGAACCCACCGCGTATTCATCGTGCAGGGCGGTGACGAAACCGTCCCGGTCGCCGGCCACCCGAATCGTGTACTGGTGATAGACGTGGGTCGACCCGGCACGAACCTTCGGCGTCACCACCCCGGTCAGGTTCTGGTCGAGGAAGGCGGCATTCGCCTGGCGCTGCGCGGTCCAATCCGGCAGGTGGCCCAGTTGCACCCGCCCGATGGCGGCATGGACGTCGGTCATCCGCAGGTTGAACCCGATGACCTCGTTCTCATAGCGCCGCTCCATGCCCTGGTTGCGGTACAGGCGCACCTTGCGGGCCAGCTCTGCCGATGCGGTGGAGACCATGCCGCCCTCGCCGGAGGTCATGTTCTTGGTCGGGTACAGCGAGAAGGCACCGAAGACACCGAACGAACCGACGGGCTTGCCGTCGATCGCGGCGCCGTGGGCCTGTGCTGCGTCCTCGAACAGCACCAAGCCGAACTCGTCAGCCAGGCTGCTCAACGCCCCCATGTCGGCCGGATGGCCGTAGAGGTGGACCGGCATGATCGCCTTGGTCCGCTCGGTGATGGACGCCCGCACCGAGGCCGGGTCCAGACAGAAGTAATCCGGTTCGATGTCGGCGAAGACTGGAGTCGCACCGGTCAGGGCCACCGAGTTCGCCGTCGCCGCAAAGGTGAAGCTGGGGACGATGACCTCGTCACCGGGCCCGATGCCGGCAGCGAGCAGCCCCACATGCAAAGCCGCCGTCCCGGAGGACACGGCGACGCACTCCGTGCCACCAACGAGTTGGGCACCGAACTCTGCTTCGAATTTGGCGACCTCTGGGCCCTGGGCGATCATTCCGCTGGCCAACACCCGGTCAACGGCGACGCGCTCCAATTCACCGACGAGCGGTTTCGCCGCCGGGATCATTTCGACACTCACTGTTCCACTTTCTCCAACTGATCTGAATCGTTCTGGATGTATCGCTCGCCGGTGGCTGGGCAGACCCAATAGCCACCCTCCTCGCGCAGCGGCTGCCCGGCAGTACCGACCCAGCCGAGCCTGCGCGCCGGAACGCCGGCCACCAAGGCGTAGTCAGGCACGTCCTTGACGACGACAGCTCCTGCGGCCACCATCGCCCAGGCGCCGATCGTCACCGGGGCCACGCAGGTGGCGCGGGCTCCGATCGAGGCGCCGGTCTTGATGGTCACACCGACAGGCTCCCAGTCGTGGGCGCTCTTCAGCGAACCGTCAGGATTGATCGAACGCGGGTAGGTGTCGTTGGTGAGCACCACTGCCGGACCGATGAACACTCCATCGCCGAGCACGGCAGGCTCATAGACCAGCGCATAGTTCTGGACCTTGCAGTTGTCACCCAACTGCACCCCGGTGCCGATATAGGCACCGCGCCCGATGATGCAGCCCTCACCGAGGACCGCGTCTTCTCTCACCTGCGCCAGATGCCAGATCTTGCTGCCGTCACCGATGATCGCACGCTCGTCGACATCTGCTCCCGGGGCGATAAAAGCACCCACCGTCCACCTCCGTCATTGAAGTCGTCACGGCAAAATGCCCGCGCCGCAGACCGTGCGCAGCGTACCAGTTCGAGAGGCTGATAAGCGCGTTCGGGGGGTGATCGCCGGTGTCGGCAGGGCCTGCTTCGCTCGGCGTCAAGCCTCCGGCGTCGAGCCCCGGAGTTCATAAGCCGTCGGCACCGCGTAGAGCTGCCTCAGCCAAGCCTCCAGCGTCGCGGAATGCCCTTCGGAGGTCTGATCCGGGGAGTCATTCACACACAACACCGCAGCCGCAGCGAAGCGATCCCAGGCGGCCATCCGACGCCGCGATTCTTCCTGAGCAACATTGAAGTAGGCGAAGGTGAGAGTGGAGGGCACTGCCCGTCCGGTGAACAGTGCGGTGTAGAGGAACAGCCAGGAGGTGATGACGTAGTCCTCGCCACAACGGAAGGGGTGGCTCACCGTGGCGGCGATCTCCTCGGCGTAGGTCGCTGAGACCTCGGCGGCCAACGCCTTCGACTGGGCAAAAGGAACATGGGCGAACAGCTTGGTGACCGGTCGCCCGAAGTCCCGCTCCAGCAACCGGGCGGAGTTCGCGCGAGCCTGCTCCAAGGGCGTGAGCTTCGAATGGTCGATCAGCGGCCGGTGGGACCGCGACAGCACCACCTTCAGCTTGCCTTGCGGAGTGAAGAAGTCCGTGGGCGAGACCGGCACATTGAACAGCACATCGTCATTGAGATACAGGTAATACTCCGAGAGCCCCGGAATGCGATGCAACTGGGACTCGATGGCGTGGGAATTGAACGACGGCAGCACGCTGGGGTCTTCGAAGATGTCGCGATGATCCACGATGACGACCCGAGATGAATCCGGGTCCAGCCAGGACGGCCGCTGCCGGTCGGTCACCAGGTAGATGGTCCGAATCCACGGTGCGTAAAGCTCCAAGGAGCGAAACGATGCTCGAAGTTCACCCCGATCCCGATACCGGGCAGGGGCCTGCGCCTCTGAATCGGAGTCCGACTCCGGCTCAACGGTGCCCTCGACGACCGCATCTCGACGGGCACGCCATGCCGGATCGGAGTCGTCGACCCACATGTAGACCGCATCGATGGGGAAGGCGACCTCCGAGGGATCCGGTTCGGCCAGAATCGCGGGGCGCGGCAGCGATGCCCCGTCCCAGCTCGGCACCTCCACGACTGGGATCGGGCTCAGGTCCTCGATCTCCTGTATCACCGCCTCGCGGTCGCGACATACCAGAGTGCCCCGATCTGAAGGGTCCCACGGCACCACGCGGCAGGCCACGTAGTCGGGGAAGACTCGCCCCCATTGATCGTGGACGTACTGAAAGACGTCGATGAAGGAAGCCGAGCCGAGCGCCGCCGGATCGAGGTCATCGACCAATGTCGGAACACCGATGGATGGCTTGGCTTTCAGATAGATGGCCTCACCGGTGAACTCCCTCGAGACGGTCTGAACAGCTCGGGCGAAGTCACTGCGCCGCACGCTCCACTCGAAGACCCGCGACCCCAGTGGGTGGATGGCCCAGCACTCGATGCCCGCATCGGCGAAGAGCTGCTGACAGCGACGCGCAAGCTGTGCACTCTGATGCCATGGCTGCGCCGCCACCACGTCGCGGGCGACCACCTCTAGTCCATTGACCCGGACCACCGAGAAACCGGGCCTGCGGCGGTATTCGCTTCCCAGTGGCAACAGCCCGGGGCGCCTGAGCACTCGCCTGGCGAGCATCTTCAGCCCAGCCATCAACTCCGACATCGAGCCACCGCTTCTCTCGTCCTGATTCACACCGCAGCCAATCATAGGATCGCGTCCGGCGGAACAGTGCCGGACGGCTGGCGGTGTTTCCTCAGCCGCCCAGACCGGCAGCCCGCGCCACCGCGGGATGATCGGTGAAGATCCCGTCCACACCACGGTCAGCCAGCCGCAGCATCTTCTTCGGCGAGTTCACCACCCAGGCCCGTACCTTGAGGTGTCGGCGGTGCGCCCGGGTGATCCACCCGGCGCCGTGCACCAGTCGCCGATCAGGGTGCACGGCGGTGGCACCCAACGACACCGCGGTGCGCAGTGGACGCGCCAGTGGTCGGGTGTAGATCAAGCCCACTTCGGCGAGCGGTGCAAGGGTTGCGATGCGGCGTACCGAGGCGTGGCTGAACGAGGAGTAGACCACCATCTCCGACAGGCCGGCGGCGCCGACCGCGGCCAGCACGATCTCTTCCATGCCCGGATAGTCCAGCACCGAGTTCTTCAACTCGATGTTGGCCTTGATTCCGGCAGCGGCGACCAATTCCAACACCTCGGCCAGCTGCGGAATCCGCGCGTCGGCGAAACCTCCCTGGCCTGCGGAGGCATCCAGCATCATCAGTTCGGCCACGGTGTGGTCTTTGACCCAGCCCTCGCCGTTGGTGGTTCGGCCCAGCGTTTCGTCATGAATGACCACCGGCTGCCCATCGCTGCTGAGCTGCACGTCGAATTCCAAGCCGTCAGCACCATCGTCGACGGCGCGCCGGAATGCGGCCATGGTGTTCTCCGGCGCCAACCCGCTCGCACCTCGATGGGCCCAGATCTCAACCACGCGACGCTCCCGCCTGCTCGTTTCCAGCCCCGATCCTAGAGGTGGTCTGGCATCGTCGGGCGCGGTGACCGATTAGCCTCGTCCCATGACGTTGCGTCCACCCAGTGCGATTGACCTGATCGCCGAGCAGTTCAGTGCCGACTTCGCCGAACTCAACCCGGTCGAAGCCACCTTCGCAGGCCTGTCGGGCCATGACCATCAGCTCGGCGACTACTCCCCCGATGGACTCGCGGCCACCGCCGAGGTTCATCGTCGCGCACTGCGCGAACTTGCCCAGACTCCGGTCGCCGACCCCACCGACCAGGTGACGCTGGCGGCGATGCAGGACCGTCTCGGTCTGGCCGTGGAGTTGTACGAGAGCGGGGCCTGGGATGCCGATCTGAATGTGATCGCCTCCCCCGTACAGACGCTGCGCGAGGTGTTCGACGTGATGCCCACCGACACGGCCGACGCCTGGGGCGACATCGCTGCCCGGCTGAGGCTGATCCCACAGGCGTTGAGTGGCTACCAGGCGGCGCTGCGCCAGGCCGCCGCCCGGGGCCAGGTCGCAGCCCGACGTCAGGTCGAGGAGTGCATCGTCCAAGCCGCCGAGCTCGCGCAGCCCGACACGTCGTTCTTCGTGACTCTGGCGGCCACCGGCGCGGCCGGTGAGGTGGTGCCGACATCACTCGGTCATGACCTTGCCATGGCCGCCGGGCAGGCCGCAGCGGCCTATGGGGAGCTGGCTCAGTTCCTCGGCGCCGAACTGTTGCCCGCTGCCGACGTCGAGGACGCCGTCGGGCGGGATCGCTACCGCCTGCACTCTCGCAGCTTCGTCGGTGCCGAGGTCGACCTCGACGAGACCTACGCCTGGGGCCTGTCGGAATTGGAACGGCTCACCAACGAACGCAGCGCTATCGTCGCGCAACTCGCCGGCAGTGAGGCGAGTCTGGCGGATGCCGTGGCCGTACTGGACCACGATCCCCGTCAGGTCCTGCACGGCACCGATGCCCTGCAGCGATGGATGCAGGAAACCTCCGATGCTGCCATCGAGGCGTTGGACGGCAGCCATTTCAGCATCCCCGAGCCGCTGAAGACACTGGAGTGCCGTATTGCACCCACAGAGTCCGGCGCCATCTACTACACCGGACCGAGCGATGATTTCTCGCGCCCTGGGCGCATGTGGTGGTCGGTGCCGACCGGGGTGACGACTTTTGCGCCTTGGCGGGAGAAGACCACCGTGTATCACGAGGGGGTTCCCGGCCATCACCTTCAGATCGGCCAGTCGGTGTACAACACCGATCAGCTCAACACCTGGCGTCGGCTGCTGAGCTGGAGTTCGGGCCACGGCGAGGGTTGGGCGTTGTACGCCGAGACGCTCATGACAGAGTTCGGCTTCATGGACGCACCGGCCGATCGACTGGGCTACCTCGACTCGCAATTGCTGCGCGCTGCCCGGGTCGTGGTGGACATCGGCGTCCATCTGAAACTGTCGGCTCCGGCAGTGTGGGGCGGCGGCAGGTGGGACGCGGACAAAGCCTGGCAGCTGCTGCGAGCCACCGTGAGCATGGACGACTCGTCGTTGCGGTTCGAACTCAATCGATACCTGGGCTGGCCCGGGCAGGCGCCGTCTTACCTTGTCGGTCAGCGGTTGTGGCAACAGGCGCGGGCCGAGGCACAGGCCGAGCAAGGCCCCGAATTCGACCTCGCGGCGTGGCACAATCGCGCATTGCACCTGGGTTCGGTACCGCTGCAGGTGCTTCGGCAGGCATTACGCGGCGACAGCGCAGCGTAGGGTTTCGTCGAAAACTCCCCGCCAGAAGTTGTATACAGGTTAACTATATCTATGACCACCGCCTTAGCCGTCACTCTGCACAACTTGGTGCACGAGATGGACTCGCTGGCCGACACCATGCTGCAACAGCGCCTCGGTGTCGGTGTGGGTCTGTTCGTCTTCCTCACACCACTGTCTTACGGGACCCTGGATCTCACCCATTTGGCCAAAGCCCTCAATCTCACCCGGGCAGCGACCAGTAAGCGGGTGCCGTTGCTGGAGCGCGACGGTTGGGTGACCACAGCGCCCGACCCGAACCACGGACGTCGCGTCCTGGTCAGCCTCACCGCGGAAGGCATGGAGATGGTCGTCCAAGGCAGAGCCATGCTCAGCGAGGCCTTCGACGCGGTGGCAGACAACGCCCCGGCTGTCGATGGCGACGCGTTGAATGTCCAACTGCAGTCGCTGCTGACGACCTTGCGCCACGTCAACCTCGGCGACTACGGGTACGACGACCGCTGACCGCGCACCGAGAACGGTCAACCGGCAGCAGGCGGGCTGTTAACTTGCCGCCATGGTGCAACTCGCTTTCGATCAGACCGGCTCCGGTCCGCTACTGGTGCTGGTCCACGGCATCACCGAGAACCGGCATTCCTGGGATCCGCTGCTGGATCGCCTCGCCGCCACCCACCGAGTACTCCGCGTCGACCTGCGCGGACACGGTGACTCGCCAACAGCCGATTCCTACGACCTGACCGAACTGGCGGCCGACATCGAGGCGCTGGTCGATGAACCGCCGCTGCTGGTCGGCCATTCGCTGGGCGGCAACGTCGTCACCGCCTATGCGGCCCAGTTCCCCACCCGGGGCGTGGTGAATATCGATCAGTCACTGAATTTGGCCCCCATGCAGGCGGGTCTGAAAGAACAGGAGCCGCTGCTGCGCGGCGAGGCCTTTCCCTTGGTGATCGATGCTTTGTTCACTTCACTGCGCGGCCAGGTCGACGATGACGAATGGCAGCGCCTCACCGAGTTGCGCAAGGCCGACCAGGACGTGGTGCTAGGCATCTGGGGAGTGATGCTCGACACCACCCCCGAACAACTCACAACTGTGGCCGACTCGCTCATCTCGGGAATCACCGCGCCCTACCTGGCGCTCAACGGATTCGATCTCGGACCGGATTATCCGACCTGGCTGGCCCAGCGAATTCCGACCGCTGTCGTCGAAACCTGGGACGGCGTGGGCCACTACCCGCATCTGGTGCGCCCCGACGAGTTCTCGGCTCGCCTGGCCGCCTTCGAGGCGACGCTGTAGGGGTCTGCTCCGTCATTCGGGCTTCGCCAGGCTCAGCCAACAGACCGTGCCCTGAGCTTGTCGAAGGGCGCCCGTCCACCAACGCAGCCTCACACCGCGCCCAGCCACTCCTTCGCGGCCGTGACCAGAGCCGCCACTCCGACGCTGATCGTGGGCTCGATCACCGGCGCATACAGTGGCGAGTGATTGGACGGGATGCCCGCCATCACCCGGATCATCTCTTCGGGCGTGCTCGCCCCGGCGAAGGGCGCCGGATCGGCTCCTCCCAAAATCCAATACACACACGGGACGCCGGCCGCGGTGGCGAAGAACCCGACGTCCTCACTTCCGGTGACCGACCCCGGATCAATCACCCGGCCGGGGCCGAAGGCCGTCGTGAAGGCCTGTTCGGTGCGCGCACACCCGGCCGGATCGTTGGCCAGCAGCGGGAAGGAATCGGTGAAGACGATCTCCGGGTCTCGTGGCGCACCGGCGGCTTGAGCTTCAGCGACGATGATGCGATTGATCGCTGCCAGCACCTGATCGCGCACCGCAGCATCGAAGGTCCGCACGCTGATCTCCAGCTCTGCGGTGTCGGGGATGATGTTGACCTTCGTGCCGGCGTGCAGCGTGCCGACAGTCACGACAGCGGTGTCGCTCGCTGCCACTTCTCGCGATACGACAGTCTGCAGACGCATCACGATCGAGGCCGCCATCACCACGGGATCGATGCATGCCTCCGGGCGCGAACCATGCCCGCCTTTGCCGTACACCGTGACCTTCAGCGCATCGTAGGCGGCGAAGGACGCCCCCGGGTGTAGCCCGATCAGCCCGGCTGGGAGCGGGCCGACATGTTGGCCCAGCACGACGTCAGGGCTTGCGAAACGCTCGTAGATCCCGTCGGCGATCATGGCTTTGGCCCCGGCGCCGACCTCCTCGGCGGGCTGGGCGACGATCATCACCGTCCCGGCCCAGGATTGGTCAGTGGCCAGTTGCGCGGCAGCCCCGAGCAGGCAGGTGATGTGCATGTCGTGGCCGCAGGCGTGCATGACCGCAACATCGTTGCCGTTGGGGTCGATGCCCCGGGCAGTGCTGGCATAGTCCAGCCCCGTCTGTTCAGCGACCGGCAAACCGTCGATATCGGCTCGCACCAGGACGGTCGGTCCTTCGCCACGGGTCAGCAGTCCGACCACGCCGGTGCGTCCGATGCCGGTGTGCACCTCATAGCCCATTGTCGACAGCGAGCCGGCAATGACTTCGGCGGTAGCCTCCTCAGCGAAGGACAGTTCGGGATGGGCGTGGAGATAGCGGTACAGCTCGGCGAGTTGATCTGCCGACGGCGTCGCGCCGAGGTGCGGGGCTGGATTCGTCACGACGCCTAGTCTTGGCCCTGTTCAGCGATTGGTCCACTCACACACGGCAGAGTTGCCGACGATGTCGACCGAAGCTGTCGAGAGTGAGCCCGTCGCGTCGGAGATGTCGCAGGTGATGCTCGACGTAGGTTCCCAGGACACCGTATCGGTGTAGTCCTGCGAGAGCGCCACGACCACTTTGACTCCCTCACCGAATTGCACGACTTCCGCCCACGTGTTCACCTGGTGAAGGTTGGAGTCGAGACCCGCCGAGGATGTCTGCCCGCCGACGGCCACCTGGGCGGTCCCCACCGCGTCGCGAGTTGTGACAGTGACCGTGACTGCGCGCTCAGGGCCCCAGTTGGTGCGCTCCGGCGACGTGCTGAACCACACCACCGCGCTCAACGCCAGCACCGAGACAACCAGGAGCCCAACCCCGATGACCAGAGCGATGAACCATCCTCGCAGCGGATGGCGCGGACGCTTCGGCGGCGCTACCGCAGTGACGGAATTTTCGGATACGGGCTCAGGGTTCTGCTCAGACATGGAGCTCCTCACGATGGTGCCGACCTGATCATCGTTGCACCGGTCATCGGTGCCGAACCAGGGTGATCACCCTGACTCACCCCTGAACTTGGAACGGTGTTCTCAAGAGGTGCTGCTGGCGGGCTGCTCAGTGTCGGCGAGCACACCCAGGGCTGCGAAGGCCGCCAGCGATTCTGCCGCCGACTGCTCGTCGAGCACGTCCATCACGAAGCCGTTCTGCACCAGTACGAAGTCACCGACCTGGGCGTCGGGAAAGTAAGCAAGTCGAGCCTCGATCAGCTCACCGTTGAGATCGATCTGAGCCATCGGCAACAGGCCAGGCGTGATGGCAGTGATCTTGGCCGGAATCCCTACACACATGCTCAGTTCCTTCCTTCGACGCTCACCGTGTCGACCTGCAATCCCATGCCCCCGACGGGTGCTGAACTGCAGGGCAGGCACGGATCGGCTTCCCGAACAGCATCCTCCATGCCGAGCGGGTCGGTCGAATCCGTGGCCATGGCGGTGAGAAGCTCGGCCAACCAGGCCTCGTTCTGCGCCGTGGGAGTCAGAATCTGCGCCGCAGCCAACCGGCCGTCCTCGCCGGCCTGATAGCGGTGCACCAGTAGCCCCCGAGGGCCATCGACCCAGCCCACACCGATGGCACCGGGCTGGAAGTCACCCACCGGCACACTGACCTCACCCGAACTCAGAGCCGGGTTGTCGAGCAGCAGCGCAATCTCCTCGGCCGCCTGGACGCACATCACGGCGCGGGCACCGGCGGCGTCACCATTGTTGAGCAGCCACTGCGTCTGCAGCGTGGCCGCGATCGGTGTGCTCAGCTCACCGACCCGCAATTGCGCGACCGGGCCGACGCGGTAACGACCCTGCCCCGGCCCCAGCGCCATCAGGAACGGACGCGGCGCCGCTCTGCCCGGAAACTCCTCGGCCACGAGCATGTCCCAGGCCGAGGCGGCTGCGCCTGAAATCAGGGTGGCCCCGTGGGCGGTGACCGCCCGAATGCGGCGTCCGAGCACATCGGGACCGCCGTCGGTGTTGACCAGTGCCACATCGGCTCCGCTGAAGACCGGGAGCGTGGTGGACCTGTCGAGTTCCTGCTCGGCCACTCGAATGGTGAGGGCCAGCACGTCGGCGACCCGTGCCGCCAAGTCGTCACGGGCCTCGCTGGTCACCACGGCGCGGACACCGCCCGGAATCGCGGTGACCGGGAAGTGGCCCGGAGATCCTGACGCCACCATGGCCGCCTTGCCGAAGCGCTTCAGCGCCACGGCCGCTTCGCGATCAGTGGCCAGCAGCCGGGGGGCGTGGGTTTCCAGCGCCGAACCCAGGTGCAGCAGCCGCCGGACGGCTTTCGCCGTCGGGGTGATGTCGTCCAATCCGGCAAGCGCCTCCAGGGCACGCACTCCGGCGAGGTGGTGGGCCGCCGGGCAGATACCGCACAGCTTCTCCACCAGATCCGGTACTTCAGCGGTCTGTTGGCCGCTCAGCAGGGCGTCCACCCGGGGCAGCCCGGCCAGGTCAAAACGGGCGGAGCGCACCGCCCCAACCGCGTCACGCTCAACGACAATCTTGGCGCCGAACGGATCGACGATCTCATCCAGCACCCAGCGCTGCGTCATCCGATCACCACCGGCATCCGGGCTTCGGCACGCTCAGCCAACGGGAGAGTGGCCCCGAACGAATCCCTGCGCCCCACCGCCCGTTCCCAGAGCTTGTCGAAGGGTCGGTCCCTGAGCTTGTCGAAGGGTCGGTCCC
>SWCC01004019.1_pt1 | contig 70388 bp, 68 predicted proteins | sample 4692971 | NCBI WGS metagenome assembly SWCC01 (sample SAMN10267277, study PRJNA491770) | bioreactor metagenome | isolation source: DHS bioreactor inoculated with subseafloor sediment | place: Japan: off Shimokita Peninsula | collected 2006-08
GGGGGGGCAGATCATGCCGCCGGTAATGGGCGCGGTGGCCTTCATCATGGCAGAGACCATTGGCGTGGCCTATGTCGAGATCGTTACGGCCGCCATCATTCCCGCGGTGCTCTATTTCGTCACTGCCTTCTGGATGGTGCACCTGGAAGCCGGTCGCGCCGGCCTGCACGGGCTCGCGAAGAGCGAATGCCCGAACGCATGGGATGCCATCCGGCGTGGCTGGTATCTGCTGCTGCCGCTGGGCATTCTGGTGTGGCTGCTGTTCTCCGGCTACACCCCGCTGTTCTCCGGCACCGTCGGGCTGGCGCTCACCGCCGTACTGATCTTCGGTGCCGCGATTGCGCTCCGGCTCAAAGGCAACGCCCTGCGGGTGGCATTCTGGATCGCGCTCGGCATCGCCTGCTCCGGCTTTCTGAAGTGGGGCATCGACGCCTTTTTCGTCCTGATCGCGCTGCTGGTGCTTGTCTGCGCCTTTATCCATGGCGGACGCGAGACCTTGCGACTGGCGGTGAATGCGCTGGCCGACGGCGCGCGTCATGCGCTGCCGGTTGGCGTGGCCTGCGCGCTGGTGGGCGTGATCATCGGCGTACTGACCCTGACCGGTGCCGCGACCTCGTTTGCCAACATGATCATCACCCTCGGCGAAAACAACATGCTGTTGTCGCTGGTACTGACCATGCTGGTCTGCCTGCTGCTGGGCATGGGCATCCCGACCATCCCCAACTACATCATCACCTCGTCGCTGGCAGCACCGGCCCTGCTCGAGCTCGGCGTGCCGCTGATCGTCAGCCACATGTTCGTGTTCTACTTCGGCATTCTCGCGGACCTGACGCCGCCGGTCGCACTGGCCGCGTTCGCAGCGGCGCCGATCGCGGGCGTGTCCGGCATGAAGATCGGTGTGCAGGCGGTGCGAATCGCGATGGCCGGCTTCATCATTCCCTACATGGCGGTCTACGCGCCCGAACTGATGCTGCAGGGCGACCCGACCGTGCTGGCAGTGGTGTGGATCGTCTTCAAGGCCGTGCTCGCCATCGGCCTGTGGGGCGTCGCTTCGGTGGGCTATCTGTGGCAACCGGTGAGCTGGCCGGAAAGAGTCGGTGCGCTGCTGGCTGCAATCTGTCTGGTCGCCGCGCTGCCGATCACCGACGAGATCGGCATTGGCGCTGCTGCGCTGTTGCTCGGACTGCAGATCTGGCGTCGGCGCCAGCTGGCGCACTGATGGCCGGCAGTGGATGAATGACGAAAGTCATCATCTGCAGACGAAAAAAGCGCAGCTTGCGCTGCGCTTTTCTGTTTGGCCCCCCGCCTGTGCCGTTTCCGCCGGGCATCCTGAACCTAGGGTTCAGGGAGGTCACTTTCCTTCCGCTTCAGGCTCACCCGGCAAGGGGCGTGCACACCAGCGGCATCTATGGTCAGCAACCGAGTCTCTCGACTATTGGTTCAAGGAATCTACGACTTCAACGAACACGGCAGGGGATTGATTTTGCACGCTTTTTCAAAGCTCAAAAGAGCTTGTCCTGCTGGGCCAGTACCCCGTCAAGGCGTGCTTGCATGAGTCCGATTCTACGCTTCGCGGCCGGCATGTCAAACCCGTTTCCACGTTGATGCTGAATGAACTCGTGGGCGATGTTGAGCGCGGTCATCACGGCCAGTTTTTCGCCCGATGCACTGGTCTTGCCGACCAGCTCCTTCAGCTTGCCATCGACATAGGCGACCGCTTCAACCAGACCGTCCCTGGTCTCAGCCGTACAGGCCACGCGGTATTCCTTGCCCAGCAAGGTGATGTCCAGGGATTCCATACGGTATTCCTCAGGCTTCCGGCAGCTTTGCCAGCAGGGCTTCGAGTTTCTCGGTCGCCAGCTGTACCTTTGCCGCCAATTGATGGTTCTCGGCTTCCAGCTTGCCCACACGCGTGCGCAACTCGCGGTTCTCGCCCTTGAGTCCGCTGTACTGGCTGATGAGTTGCTCGAGTTGGGTCTCGAGCCGGGTGAGTTCTGCGTCCATGGCTTGGATGGTAGCGGGGGGAGAATGACGCGGTCAATAAGCCGGGCGAACCCGGTGCGATGAGCCCCCGAAGGGGCCCGGTTCAACGATTGCTCAACGCTGTACCTGCGTCACGTCACGCACCGCGCCGGTGTCGGCCGAGGTGGTGAGCGCCGCATAGGCCTGAAGGGCCGCGGAGACGTAGCGCTCGCGGCTGACCGGCTTCCATGCCGCACTGCCCTTCGCCTCCATGGCGGCACGGCGGGCGGCGAGTTCGTCGTCGCTGATCGCCAGCCGGATGCTGCGGTTCGGGATGTCGATCTCGATCACGTCACCGTCCTCGACCAGCGCAATCGCGCCGCCGCAAGCCGCTTCGGGCGATGCGTGGCCAATCGACAGACCGGAGGTGCCGCCGGAGAAGCGACCGTCGGTGAGCAATGCACATTCCTTTCCGAGCCCGCGGCTCTTGAGGTAGGAAGTCGGATACAGCATTTCCTGCATGCCCGGACCGCCCTTGGGACCCTCGTAGCGGATGATGACCACATCGCCGGCCTGCACCACTTCACCGAGGATGGCCTCCACCGAGGCTTCCTGGCTCTCGAACACGCGGGCGCGACCGGAGAACTTCCAGATCGACTCGTCCACCCCGGCGGTCTTCACAATGCAGCCCTTCTCGGCAATGTTGCCGTAGAGCACGGCCAGTCCGCCGTCCTGGCTGAAAGCATTGGCCTTGCTGCGGATCACGCCCTTGACGCGGTCCATGTCGAGCTCGTTCCAGCGCCGGTTCTGGCTGAAGGCGACCTGGGTCGGCACACCGCCAGGCGCTGCGAGGAAGAAGTCGAACACCGCCTTGTCGTGAGCCTGCATGATGTCCCAGCGCGCCAGAGCATCGCCCAGCGTCTTGCTGTGCACAGTGGGCACATCGCGATGCAGCAGGCCGGCACGATCGAGTTCGCCGAGAATGCTCATGATGCCGCCGGCGCGGTGCACATCCTCGATATGCACGTCCGGCACCGCGGGAGCCACCTTGCACAGGCAGGGCACGCGGCGCGAGATGCGGTCGATGTCCTTCATGGTGAAATCGATACCGGCTTCCTTGGCCGCAGCAAGCAGGTGGAGCACGGTATTGGTCGACCCGCCCATGGAGACATCGAGGGTGATCGCGTTCTCGAACGCCTCGAAGCTGGCGATCGAGCGCGGGAGTGCAGTGACGTCGTCCTGCTCGTAGTAGCGGCGGGCCAGATCGACGATGCGATGGCCGGCATCCTTGAACAGCCGCTCGCGGTCGGCGTGGGTTGCCAGCGTGGTGCCGTTGCCCGGCAGCGACAGGCCCAGCGCTTCGGTCAGGCAGTTCATCGAGTTGGCGGTGAACATGCCGGAGCATGAACCGCAGGTCGGACATGCCGAGCGCTCGATGGCGTCGACTTCTTCGTCGGAGCAGTTCTTGTCGGCCGCCTTCACCATCGCATCGACCAGGTCGAGCGAGATGACCTTGGCTTCCCACTTCACCTTGCCGGCTTCCATCGGGCCACCGGAGACGAAGATTGTCGGGATGTTCAGGCGCAATGCGGCCATCAGCATGCCCGGGGTGATCTTGTCGCAGTTCGAGATGCACACCAGCGCGTCTGCGGTGTGGGCGTTGCACATGTACTCGACGCTGTCGGCGATCAGGTCGCGCGAAGGCAGCGAATAGAGCATGCCGCCATGACCCATGGCGATGCCGTCATCGACCGCGATGGTATTGAATTCCTTGGCGACGCCGCCGGCCTTCTCGATCTCGCGCGCGACCAACTGCCCCATGTCCTTCAGGTGCACATGCCCTGGCACGAACTGGGTGAAACTGTTGGCGATGGCGATGATCGGCTTTTCAAAGTCACCGTCCTTCATGCCGGTCGCGCGCCAGAGCGCGCGGGCGCCCGCCATGTTGCGGCCGGCGGTGGAGGTACGGGAACGATACTGGGGCATGACGGCGCTCCGGAAATTCTGCAGGAAAGCCGATGATTCTAACCCCGCAATGGGCACTCCGGAACATTGGGTTTGCCTGTTCGCCAGCATCCCTGCACAAACGCCCGCCGGACCGCGGCAGAAAAGCGTCATCGCACCGTAACCGCGACGTCACCGTGTCGCAACGCAGAGTTTCGAAAATGGCCACACCCCAAATCGGAAAGGGACGCACGCCATGCTCCAGACCCGCCAGCAAGTCGCAAACCGCCCCGGCCGCAATTTCCACGTCGGACTCGCCACCTGCGACACCGAGATTCTCGAAGCCCAGAAGCTTCGCTACCGCGTATTCGCCGAAGAGATGGGCGCCCGCCTTTCCACCCGCACGCCGGGTGTTGACCGCGACATCTACGACCCCTTCTGCGAACACCTCATCGTGCGCGACGAAGACGCCGGACGCATCGTCGGCACCTATCGCATCCTGTCGCCGTCTGCCGCATGCAAGGTCGGCGGCTACTATTCGGAAAACGAGTTCGACCTCACCCGCCTGCAGCACCTGCGCAACCGCATCGTCGAGATCGGCCGCTCCTGCATCGACCCCGACTATCGCAGCGGCGCCGTCATCACCCTGCTGTGGTCCGGACTCGCCCGCTACATGAAGGAAAACGGCTACGGCTACCTGATCGGCTGCGCCTCGGTCAGCATGGCCGACGGCGGCCACACTGCGGCCAGTCTGTATAATCGCCTGCGTGAAACGCATCTGGCCCCGCTCGAATACCGCGTATTCCCGCGGCTTGCCCTGCCGCTCGACATGCTGCGCGGCGACCTGCCGGCCGAGACGCCCCCGCTGATCAAGGGCTACCTGCGTGCAGGTGCCTGGGTGTGCGGTGACCCCGCATGGGATCCGGACTTCAACACGGCCGACCTGCCGCTGCTGATTCCGATGGACAAGGTGTCGGACAAATACGCCAAGCACTTCCTGGGACGCAAAGACTGAACGCCAATATCGCCAGCGCACCGCGCACCCCCCCCGGCCACGCCGCCAGCCCTGCGCTGCTGCGTGGCTGGCGGCGTTTGCGCGTGGGCCTGCACCTGGCCCGCGGCGTGCTCACGATCGCACTGGTCTATCCGCTCAGCAGCGACGCCACCCGTTTGCGCCTGCGTCAGCGCTGGTCGCGGCAGCTGCTGAACATCCTCGGCATGGCGCTTCAGCCCGGCGGCTGCGACATCGCACCGGGCAGCATGCTGGTGGCCAACCACGTGTCGTGGATCGATATCTTCGTCATCAACGCGCTTGCGCCCTCGGCCTTCATCTCCAAGCATGAAGTCCGCGCCTGGCCGGTCATCGGCTGGCTGGCAGCGAAGAGCGAAACCGTCTTCCTGCGCCGCGGCAGCCGTGGCCACGCGAAGATCGTCAACGCAGAGATTGCGTCGCTGCTTGGCGCCGGTCGCAACGTCGCGGTGTTTCCCGAGGGCACGACGACCGACGGCAGCCATGTCCTGCACTTCCACGCTGCGCTGCTGCAACCGGCCATCGAGGCCGGGCAGCCACTGCAAACGCTCGCGTTGTCCTATCACCTGGAAGACGGCAGCCCGAGCCGCGCCCCGGCCTATGACGGCGACCTCAGCCTGGGCGAATGTCTGGACAACATCCTCGCCCACCGTCGCCTGGTCGCACGTATCGCCGTCGACATGCCCCTTGCGACCACGCCGGACAGCAGCCGTCGCGAACTGGCGCATCAGACCCGGGAGATGATTGCGGCAAGAATCGGCGCAGACACGCAGCATGCGCCAGCCGGGCGGAAGACAGCGATCGGCCCGGCCTCGTCGATGCGGCCGGAAACGACCTGAGGCTTCACCTGCCGCCTGATGCGCTCAGGCGGGAACCTGAAACACCTCGTCGTCGTCGAGTCGCACTGCGGTAAGCTTGCCACCCCAGACACAGCCGGAGTCGAGCGCAAGCAGGCCTTCCGTGCGGTAGAACCCGAGCGCCGACCAGTGACCGCATACGATTGTGTGAGTGCGATTGAATCGGTCCGGTGCAGCAAACCACGGCACGGTTCCGGCCGGTGCCTTGTGCGGAGGCCCCTTGCCACGCAGCGCCATGCGCCCGTCAGGCGTACAGAAGCGCATGCGCGTCATGGCATTCACGATCACGCGCAGGCGCGGCCATCCCTTGAGTGACTCGTCCCAGCGGTCGGGACGGTCACCCGCAAGGTGCAGCAGGAACTGGCGCGCATCGGGCCCCGTCAGCGCCGCACTCACTTCGGCTGCCAGCGCCTGCGCCCTGGAGACGGTCCATTGCGGCAGCAAGCCCGCATGCAGCATCACATGATCGCCCTCGACATGCATCAGCGGCAGGCCTGACAGCCAGTGCAGCAACTCGTCACGGTCGGGCGCCTCAAGCACCTGGTACAGCGTATCGTCCTTGTCCCGGCGCTTGTCGCCGGCACCGAGCATCAACAGGTAGAGATCATGATTGCCGAGCACGACCTTTGCCGAGTCGCCCATCTCGCGCAACGCGCGCAGCACCTGCACCGACTGCGGCCCACGATTGACCAGATCACCAACGACCCACAGGCGGTCAGCCGCGGGGTCGAACGAAATCTTCGCCAGCAAGCGCTGAAGCGCGTCATGGCAGCCCTGAATATCGCCTATTGCGTACGTTGCCATCGCCCCGAGGGAGTGGGAAAAAGAGATTGGCCGAAGAGTCTACCCGACTAATGTGACAAAACTGAACTCGGCACACCGATTTTGCCTCCGCCGAAGGTCAGTTCGCCCCGGTCAAGTCTGCATAGAGCGCGCGATACTGGTCGATAACCGCCGCCTCCGAGAAATCCTTCTGCACCCGCACAAGCCCTGCCTGCACCAGGCGCTGTCGCAGCCCCGCGTCACGCAGCAACTGTTCGATGCCGACCGCCAGAGCCGCACTGTCGTCGCAAGGCACGACCCAGGCATCCTCACCGTGGCGCGCAATCTCGCGCGCGCCTCTGAATGCCGTCGTGAGCAGGGGTTTGCCGTGACCCCAGGCCTCGAGAATGACATTCCCGAGCGTCTCTTCGTCGCGCGACGGAAAGACCACCAGATCGGCGGCCTGATACCAGGGCGCGGGGTCGTGCTGCCATCCGGCCCAGTGAATCCGCCCGGCCACCCCGGCCTCGGCCGCCTGCTGCTGCAAGGGGAGCAGACGTTCGCCGTCCCCCAGGATCACGAGGCGCACGCGCCGCCCCGCAACTTCCGCCGGCGCCCGCCGGAGCGCATCGATCAGGAAGCGGTGGCCCTTGACCTCGACCAGGCGTCCTGCGGTCACCATCATGCAGTCGCTATCGCTCAGGCCGATCTGCTCACGCAGCGCGATCCGCTCGGCTGCGCCCGACGCCTTCACCGGCTCGGCAAAGTTGGTGATGTGAAACACGCGGTTCGCGGGCAGCCCGCCTTTGACCATCCAGTCGCACAGCCCCCGGGTATTGCCGATCCAGGCATGCGCATGGCGAAACGGATCGAGCCGGTAGTAACCGCCGAGCCGCGCCACATGCACCCTGCCCCTGCCCGCCCGGATATGCGTCAGCCGGGTTGCCCTGCCCATGTAGGTCTGCACGATGCGCGCGTCGCTGCCCGCGATAAGGCGCGAAACCTCGACCCGGGACAAGGGGTCCCACACCGTGCGCAAGGGCAGTTCGTAGAACGGGACCCCGGTCAGATGGCGCCGGGCCAGCGCCGAGCCAGTGCGCACCACCGCCTCCACCTTCTCCTGGCGCCGCGTCATCGCACCGAGAAAACGTGCAAACCAGCGCTCCGCGCCGCCCATCTCGGCGCTGCCAATGAGATGCAGCGTCTTCATCAGGCCGCCAAGCCTGCAGGGCGAAGCACCTGCTGCGAGGCCAGCACCTTGCGATAGACCGCCAGATTGCCTTCGCACATCGCATCGACCGAAAACTCGCGCAGCATCAGCGCACGGCCGGCCGCCCCCATGTGCTCGCGCAGCACCGCATCGCCGAGCAGACTGTTGATTGCTGCAGCCAGGCCCGCAACGTCGCCGGGCGCTGTCAGCAGCCCGTTAAGGCCGTGGCGCACCGCCTCGGGTATGCCGCCGGCACGGCACGCAACGATCGGCACCGCAGCCGCCGCAGCCTGAAGCAGCGACACCCCCAGCCCTTCGAGATCGGCCGGATGCACCAGCAGGTCGAAACAGCCGATGACCGCAGGCAGGTTATTGACGAAGCCCATCAGGCGGACATTGCCCTGCAGCCCGCGCTCGGCGATCACTTCACTTAATTCAGCCTCAAGCGGTCCGCGCCCGTAGATCAGCACCTGCGCGCCGGGATGACGCACGAGCACTGCGTCAAGCGCCTGCAACAGGTGCCGGTGGCCCTTGCGCCGGATCAGCTGCGCGACCATGCCGATGATCAGCGCATCCGCCGGCAGCCCGAGACCCGCGCGAAACACCGCCTTGTCGTAATCGCCCAGGTAGGGACGAGGATCGACCGCGCTGCGCACGCAACTCACCCTGCCTTCGCTCAGGCCTTCATCGAGCAGGACCTTGCGAATACCGTCCGAGATCGCAATCACGTGCTCGTACATCGCATACTTGGGGCGGACGAGCCACTGCGGCTCGGGGTTGTCCACCCTGCGCGACAGCACCACCGGCACCCGTCCGAGCATGGCGGCGACACCGCCCCACAGGTCGGCTCCGCGCCGGCTGTGAATATGGACGATGTCGGGCGCTTGGGCTGCGATCAGGCGCCGCAGTCGCAGCGCCATGCCGACATCGGCATCGCCCTTCATCCTCATCTCGAACACCTCCGCGTGCGGACGTGCCAGCGTTGCGATGTGCGCGCCTGTGGGACAGGCCAGCAGGTTCTCCACCCCGTGACGCTTGAGGCCCTCCATGATGTGCAGCACCTGTTTCGCACCGCCATAGAGGTGACGACCGGATTCGACGTGCAGGACTTTCATGATGGAATCTCCACCTTCAGGACGTTGCGCGCCTCGTCGAGAACGCGCGCGGGCTCGATGTCCCGCATACAGGGAAAGGCGCCGTCGCAGCCCGGGCTGCGGCGACATGGGGAGCACGCGAGGCCAAGCCAGATCACGCGCGCATTGGGCCGACCGGCATCGAGGTAAGGTCGGGTGGAACCGAACAGGGTGACAAGAGGCCGCTTGAATGCCACCGCCATGTGTGTCAGACCGGTATCGACGCCAATCACCAGCGCCGCCTGCTCGACGATGGCTGCGGCTTCCGGCAGCGCGGTATCGCCTGCGAGCGCAACCGAGCCGGGCGCGGCCTGCGCAATCCGCCGCGCCGCGTCACGATCAGCGGGGCCACCCAGCACCACCGCCGGCATGCCAAGTTCCTGCTGCACACCAGACGCGAGCGCACGCCAGGCGTCTTCGGTCCAGTGCTTCTGCGGTCGGGTGGTGAAGGGCGCAAAGACGACATATCGCCCGGGCTCGATGCCGTGCTGCCGGAGCATGTCGAGCGCCTTGCGCTGCGCCGTCGGCGCCAAGCGCAGGCGGGGGTGAAAATGCTCCGTATCGAGCCCGAGCGCCTGCGCCAGATGCCGGTACTCTGAGCTGATCTGCCCCGGCGTACCCCCGGCCGGCACCACCCGCGTCATCAACAGCTGACTGCCTTCGCGCGAGCCCAGCCCGATGCGCTGGTCCGCGCCCGAAAGCCAGGTCAGCCAGCCACTCTTGAGCAGACTCTGCAGATCGATCGCGGTGTCGAAGCGACGTGCCTTCAGCGCCCGCGAAAATTCGCGGATGCATGCGGCCAGTTCGCGGTACTGCCCGGACTGCCACAGCTGCCTCCATGCGGCCTTGGGCCACAGGATGATCTCGTCGATACAGGGGTCGGCTTCAAGCAGGCCATCGATACCCGGCTCAACCAGCCACGCGATATGCGCTTCCGGGTAGCGCTGGCGCAAGGCGGCCACGAAGGGCGAGGCAAAGACGATGTCGCCGATCGCCGAGGTACGCACCAGCAGGATGCGGGACATGCCGCGGCTGACCACGCTTTCCGGCAGGGCCTCGGGTGCGCTCATGGGCAGGGACGACAATCGCAGGCGGTGTACATTCCGGCGATGCTGAAGCCCCGGGATTGCAGGAAGATGGCAGTCGCGTGACGTTTCGATGCACGCCGTCCCGAGCCCTCATTCCGGCCCGCACATCAACTTCGGCGCCCCTGCATTCGCGTAGAATCCCCGCCCTATGAAACCCGATCGGTATGCCGGCGCAACCCCGCAGCGCGCGTCGCTGATGTCATTCATTGCGATCGCGCTGGCGCTCAGCCTGTATCGCGTGGGCGTGATCATTCACCTCGGCCTCGACCCCTACGTCGATGAGGCTTACTACTGGGGATGGGCGCAATCACTGGACTGGGGCTATTACTCCAAGCCCCCCATGATCGCCGCACTGATCGCCGGCTCGATCCAGCTTTTCGGCGATCACCTGCTGGCGATCAAGGCCCCGTCGCTGATCCTCTACCCGGCCACCGCAATCGTCATTCGCCAGCTCGGCTGCACGCTGTTCGACGATCGCGTCGGCTTCTGGTCCGGGCTCGCCTTTCTGACCATGCCGCTCACCGCCACCCTGGGCCTGTTCGTCAGCACCGACGCACCGCTGCTGTTCTTCTGGGCGCTCGGCATGCTGCTGCTGTGGCGCACGCTGCAGCAGGGCACGGTGAAGCAATGGGTGGGCATCGGGGTCGTCTGCGGATTGGGCCTGATGTCGAAATACACCATGCTGGCCTTCGTCGGCTCGGCTTTCCTCGTTCTGCTGGCAGATGCCAACGGGCGTCGTCAGCTGACGCGACCCGGCCCCTGGATTGGCGCCCTGGTCGCGCTGGCGATGCTGGCCCCCAACCTGTGGTGGAACTGGCAGCACGACTTTCCGACCCTCCGCCACACGGCCGAAATCACCCGCATCGGCGTTGGCGGGCGGGGCTTGAATCTGGATGAATTCGTCGAGTTCGCCGGCGCGCAGCTGATCTCCTTCGGGCCGCTGCTGATGGCCGGCCTGCTGTGGGCCTTTCTTCGCCCGCAGCCCGCCTGGGTCGAGCCACGTTTCCGCTTCCTGCTGCTGTTTTCCCTGCCGCTGCTGGTCATCGTCAGCCTGCAGGCGCTCACCGGCCGCGCCAACGGCAACTGGTCAGCCCCGGTGTATGTTTCCGCCAGCGTCCTGGTGATAGCCTTTCTCGCGCAGCGGGCCAGATGGAAGCTGGCGATCATTGCAGTCGCACTCAACGCGGTGCTGGGCATCGCCGTCTATCACTGGCCGGACATCGTTCAGCTCGCGGGCAAGACGCTCAATGGCCGCAACGATCCATACAAACGGGCGCGCGGCTGGAATGAGCTGGTCACGCAGGTGCGCCCGCAACTCGCAGCCCACCCCGACGCGGTGCTGGTCGGCGACGATCGCGAACTCCTGGCGCAGCTGATCTACGGCCTGCGCCCGAGCCGCTACGCGCGCTGGCAGGCGGACCCGCACATCATCGACCACTACGGCCTCACCGTGCCGCTGGGCACCACATCGGGCGACCCGGTGCTGTTCGTTTCGATCAGGCCGGACATCGGTGATACCGGCGCCTGTTTCGAATCAGTTGAAAAAATCGCGGACGTCGAGGTCGCGGTTTATCAGAATTTTCACAGGAGGGTGTCAATATGGCTGCTTAAGGGCTTCAAGGGCTATTGAAAAGCAGCACATGCACAACGCACTCTCAACACCTTCGCGCCGGTTCCGTACCTGGCTGGACATGCATCTGGTCGACCACGGCTGCGTACGCGCGATTTACAACAATTTCCATCCGCTCGGCGGCGGCATGTATCGCTGCAGCCAGCCCAGCCCGCGCCAGATCCGCAGGTACCGCGACCGTTACGGCATCCGCAGCATCATCAACCTGCGCGGCGTGCACGACTACGGCTCGTACTTCTATGAAGAAGAAGCCTGCACGCAACTCGGCATCAGGCTGATCAGCGTCAAGCTGTATTCCCGCACCCCGCCCTCGGTGGCCGAGATACACCGCATGCGCGACATCTTCGCCGGCCTCGAGTATCCGGCCCTGATCCACTGCAAATCGGGCGCCGACCGCGCCGGGCTCGGCGCAGTGCTGTACCGCGTACTGCACCTCGGTCACCCGGTGAGCGATGCCATCAGCGAACTGTCGTGGAAGTACGGCCATTCGAAACGGGCCAAGACCGGGATCCTGGATTTCTTCTTTGCCACCTATCTGGCGTACAACGCGACCCGGCCCATCGCCTTCATCGACTGGGTTGGCACCGTGTATGACGAACAGGCGCTCAAGGTGAGCTTTCGCGATGAGGGCTTTTCCAGCCTGATCGTGGACAAGGTCCTGCACCGCGAATGAAAGACTCGCTTTCGCTCTACCGCCGCCTGCTCGGCACGCTGCGCCCGTATCGCAAGGTTGTGGTGCTGTCGGTGCTGGCCATGATTGCGGCCGCCTCGCTCGAACCGGTGCTGCCCGCCCTGCTCAAGCCGCTGATCGACGAGAGCCTGATCGGCAAGAACCACACGGCACAGTGGCAGATCCCGCTGTTCCTGATGCTGGCCTTTCTTGGCAAGGGCATTGCCGAGTATGTCGCCAACGTCTCCAGCCAGTGGATCGCCAACAAGGCCATCACCGACCTGCGTCAGGCGGTGTTCCGCCACCAGCTTCACCTGCCGCTGTCGGTGCATCAGGCCGAGTCGGGCGGGCGCATGCTGTCACGCATTCTGTACGACATCCCGCAGGTGGGCGCTGCGCTGTCGAACGCGTGGATCATCGTCATCCGCGACAGTTTCGTGATCCTCGGCCTCACCGCGTATCTGGTCTATACCGCCTGGGAGCTCACGCTGCTGATCCTGGCCATTGCACCGGTCGTGGCGTGGTTGATCCGGGTAGCGAGTCGCAAGCTGCGCGGCTCGAACCGCGACATGCAGCTGACCACCGGCCGTGTCACCGGCGCGGTGGAAGCCTCGCTGTCGGGTATCCGCGAGGTCAAGCTGTTCGGCACCCACGACTACGAGGACGAGCGCTTCGCCAGCCTGGCCGAGAGACTGCGCAAACAGACCATGCACACCGTCCGGGTGTCGTCCGCCAACGCACCGCTGGTGCAGGTCCTCGCCGCGGCGGCCGTGTCGGCGGTGATCTGGACGGCGTCTGCGCTCTCGGCGGAAAACAGGTTGAGTCCGGGCGAGTTCGTCTCCTTCGTCACCGCGATGTCGATGCTGTTCGAACCCATCCGGCGCCTGACCAACATCAACGCGGTCATCCAGCGCGGACTCGCCGGCGCGCAGAGCATTTTCGAACTGCTCGATACCGCAGGCGAAACGGACACGATCGACACCACCGGGGCCACGCGCCCCCGCGCACGCGGCGAACTGTGTTTCGAGCAGGTCGGGTTCGGCTACCCGGGACAGAACGGGCTGGCCCTGGACGGCTTCGACCTGCGCGTGCAGCCGGGCGAAACGATTGCGCTGGTCGGCGCATCGGGCAGCGGAAAGAGCACGCTGATCAATCTCATCGCACGCTTCTTCTCACCGCAACACGGCCGCATCCTGCTCGACGGCGAGGCGCTCGACACCCTGCCGCTGGGCTGGCTGCGCGCACAACTGGGCTGGGTCGGCCAGCATGTCGTGCTGTTCGACGACAGCGTCGCCGCCAACATCGCCTACGGGCAGCCGCAGACCGCGATTGCTCAGATCGAGGCCGCCGCGCGCGCAGCCCATGCGTGGGACTTCATCCAGGCCCTGCCCGAAGGCCTCGCCACCCGTATCGGCCCCAACGGCAGCCAGCTTTCGGGTGGCCAGCGCCAGCGCATCGCGATCGCCCGCGCCTTTCTGCGCAACGCGCCCATCCTGCTGCTCGACGAGGCCACCTCGGCACTCGACAATGCGTCGGAGCGCGCGGTCAAGAACGCGCTCGACACGCTGCGCAAGGATCGCACCGTGCTCGTCGTCGCCCACCGTCTGTCCACAATTCGCGATGCGGACCGCATCGTCGTGATGGAGCACGGCAGGATCGTGGAGTCCGGCACGCACGAAGCACTGGCCGCAGCCAACGGAAGCTACGCCCGCCTGCTCGCCAGCGGTACTGACATCGCCCCCGCCACCACCGCCGAACCGGCAGCGGCACCGCAGCCGGCGCCCTGAACAGAACGCCATGCCGCGCACCACTGCACTCTACTTCGTTGCCTCACCGCTGCAATACCTGGCCGCGCGCCGCATCGCTGCCACGGCGGAAGCCGGTAGCCGCCAGGTGCTGGTCTGGTACAAGCACGGCGTCGCTTCGATCATCAAACCCGGGGAATGGGACGCGGCAAGCTACATGTCCTGGCCGCGCTGGGAGCCCCTGCCGGGCGTGCTCGGACGGCACCGCCGGCTGCGCGACAACATCGGCCTCGTCGCCGGGCTCGTCGGCCACTGCGACACCCTGCATATCCACAGCGCGGTGTTCGACACCGAGGCCATCAACTACTTCCTGCGGGCGCTCCCCAAAGCCTGCGGCGCACGGACGATGCGCGCGCGCATCCTGCCCGACGGCATCATCAGCACCCGCCGCTACCCGCTGAGCGCAGGCAAGCGGCTGGCCCAGCACGCGCGCAAACTGCGTCGACTGATCGCCCCCGAGCTCGACTACTGGTGCTTCGACGGCGACCGCATCGGTTCGGACGCGGCCTTCTGTGACCGCATCTACGTGCTGCCCGGACTCCCGCACGAATACCCGGCGGGAAAAGTGCATGTATTGCCGCCGCTGGTCGAAGCGGCCGCGGGGCAAGCCGAGCCGGCCGGCACTGGCCGCCGCGCGCTGGTGATCGGGCAGCCGCTCACCGGCTTCGAACTCATGTCGCCAGCCGATCTCGCCGCGGTAACGGGCGAGATCCGCGCCTGGCTTGCAGACCATGGATTCGACGCTATCGATTACAAGGGGCACCCCAAGGATGCACAACGGGAACTCTCGCACCCCGATTACCGGGTGATCAGCCCGGAGCAAGCGCTGGAACTGTTCATGGCTGGCACGCATTACGATGCGGTGCTTGGCGTGCGCTCATCCGCACTGCTGTTCGCGCGCCAGATCTATCCCGCAACGACGCCTGTCGAGGCCTTCGGCTGGTCGCGCATCCGCTTCAAATCCACCGCCGAGAAGCAGGACATGGAGCGCACCTTCGCCGCGGTCGGCGTCGTCACGCATCCCTGAACATCGATCATGAACGCAGTCCTGACCCCGACGTCCCCGCGCTCTGCCGATACGCACCGAGCCCTGCGCGTGTTCTGCGATTTTGCAGTCTGGCTCACTTTTGCAGGTCTCGTCAGCCTGCGCGGTGCAGGCAGTCCGGGCACGATGGCCGCCCTGCTGGCAATCGTCGGCCTCGCGCTGCTCGTGTACCGGAAGGATGCGGACCGCAGCGATCTGAAGATGGCAGCCCTGTTCCTGGTGCTGCCAGTGCACGATGTGCTCAACATGGCGCTGACCGGCTGGGACCCCGGCATGCTCGACAAGTCGGGCAGACTGGTGCTCGGCCTCTTTGCATACTTCGCCATCAGCCGGACAGGCATCCATGCACGATCACTGCGATGGGGGGTCATCGTCGGCTGCGTCGCCGCTGCGGCGCTGGCCGCATACCAGGCGCAGGTGCTCGGCCTGGAGCGGGTCAGCGGCTTCATGAACGCCATCCCGTTCGGCAACGACGCCCTCCTTCTCGGATTTCTCGCGCTCGCTGCGTGGATCGTGACCCCGAGGGCCGAAAGAACGCCGCTGTTCCAGACCTGCACCCTGATCGCGCTCGGCTGCGGCATCTATGCCTCGTACGCGTCCGGCACCCGCGGCGGATGGGTCGTGGCGCCGGTGCTGATCTGGATTCTGAGCCTGGGTGCGAGAGACATGCGGCGCAGCCTTCGTACCGGCGTGACGATCGGCATCCTGTCGCTGCTGATCATCGGTCTGGGCCTGCTACCGGTACTGAACGAGCGCACCGCGGACGAGCTCAGCAACGTCATGGCCGTCCTCACGACAACCAAAGAGGACGCGGCGTCGATGACGCTGTCGTCCATCGGCACCCGGCTCCACCTCTATCGTGTTGGCTTCGACGCCTTCATGTCCCGGCCGGTGCTCGGCATCGGCGTCGCCAACCTCGGTGATTACCTTGCAGCAAGCGCGCAGACGGGCACACTCAACCCCGCCGCCGCGCACTTCACTCACCTGCACTCAGGCATCGTGGATACCCTTGCCCGCGGAGGCCTGCTCGGGCTGGCCGCGCTGGCGTATTTCGTGATCGGTCTGGCCCGGCATTTCCACCGGGCTCTCGTCACCTCGGGCGATGACGATGTGCGCTACTTTGCGCTGACCGGACTGCTGTGCATTTCTGCGGCATTCCTGTTCTCGCTGTCGAACGTGTTTTTCCCCGCCATCGTCGGCACCAACATCCTGATCATGACGCTGGCCGTACCCGCGGGCGCACTCGCCTTTCGCACCCGCCAGCTCCGATGCACAGACCGTCCGGGTGCAAAGAAAGGATCCGTATGAACACACGCGAACAGGACGGGATTTCCGGCCTCAGGCACTACCTGAAAGGCAAACGGGTGGTGGTGATCGGAAACAGCGAAAGCCAGTTCTCCCAGCACCTCGGTGCGCGCATCGACGCCTATGACGCAGTCGTGCGCATGAACCTCGGCTCGATTCGCGCCCCCGAGCATCAGGGCAGTCGCACCGATGTGGTGTTCACGTCGTCGGAGAAACTCAGCGCGGCGATGATCGACGACTGGTTCAAACCGTCCTGGGTGGTGTGGGCCACGCCAAAGCGCGAGAAGATGCCCGACCTGAGCGCGCTGGGCGAGCGCCTCGTGCTGCATCCGGTGCAGATCTGGGAAGCACTTCACGCCCGCATCGAGCCCGCTCGCCCCTCGACCGGGCTGATCGCACTGAACTTCCTGTTCAATCACTGCAAGTGTGCAGAGCTGGCCTTTGCCGGCTTTGACTTCTTCGCCAGCGGCACCTTCTACAACCGCAAGTTTTTCGGCCTCATCAAGCATCCGCGCAAGGCGTCGAAACCGCATGACGGCGCGGAAGAGCAACGCGTCGTCGCCGACATGATCGCCAGCGGCCGCGTGCGCAATCTCGCCCAGGCAGACTGAAACCATGACCCGCAGCTACCGCGTGGCAATCTTCAATGACACCCGCCGCACCTCGCATTACGGCTGCGAAATCGTCATGGAAACCCTGATCGCAAACCTGCGCGAGCGTGGCATCGAGCCGACGTTCTTCTGGCCCGTGGGCGCGGACTGGCGCGGGCGGGAAGACGTCGCCGCAGCGCTGCGGACGGTGGATGCCGTCATCGTCAATGGCGAGGGCTCGATCCATCACAGCGCGCGCCGCGATCGCGCGCACTATCTCACCGAGATCGCCGCCTTCGCGCGCACGACGGCGAATATCCCGTCCTTCCTCATCAACAGTTCATTGTTCGAACTCGAGCCCGCAATCATCGACAATCTGCGTCACTTCGACGCCATCTATCTGCGCGAGAGTCGCTCGCTCGCTGCACTTGAGGGCAGTGGCATCGAGGCCGCAATCGTCCCCGACCTGACGCTTCTCACCCCATGCCCGAAGCCGACCGGCCCGCGCACGGGCATGCTCGGCACCGATTCGGTCAAGGCCGACCTGGCCACCCGCCTCAAACGCCTCAGCAAGGCCAGGGGATGGGATTACAGCAGGCTGACCCACGCGGCCTTCCCGAGTCGCGCCGAGCATGGCCTGCGCGAATATCTGCGCCGCTGTGCAAAGTGGCTGCACGCGGTGCTGACCGGGCGCAATACGCGCGACCGCAAGCGCTTCGTCGCCTGGCTCGCCACCCATCAGCTGCTGTGCACCGGACGCTTTCACGCCGTGACCCTGGCACTGGCCACGCACACCCCCTTCCTCGCGCTTGCATCCAACACCCCCAAGATCTCCGGCCTGCTCGAAGATGTGTTCGGGCACGACAGCCGGGTCGTTTCGCTGAGCACGCTGGAAGCCGTGTCCGACCCGTCCGCGCACATCTTCAGCGCCACGGAAGAGATCGCACTGACGGCCTTCCTCGAATCAGCCCGGATCCGCGCCGCCGCCATGTTCGACGCGATCCACAGCCGGCTCGACAGCGCTCGCGCCAGCCAGGCGCACTGACCAACAGTCCGCCCACGATAATTCAACGCCTTCTTCACATTCGTGCGGGCACATTGAGTTCATGGACTCAATGGATCGCATTCTTCTCATTCGCAGCTCGGCCATCGGCGACATCGTGTTCGCCTCGCCCTTTGTTGCCGCCTTGCGCCGACGCTATCCCGCCGCACACATCGCCTGGCTGGTCGAACCGGGCCTGGACGGACTGCTCGCTGCTGACCCCTGTATCGACGAACTGATCCTGTGGCCGAAGGCCGAGTGGAAGCAGCTGTGGCGTGAGCGTCGTTTCGGCGAACTGTTTCGCCGCGTGCGTGCCTTCACCAAGGCACTCAGGGCGCGCAAGTTCGATACCGCAATCGACCTGCAGAGCCTGCTCAAGAGCGGGCTGCTGGCGTGGATGTCGGGCGCCGGACGGCGTATCGGGCTGGCCTCGCGCGAAGGCAGTCAATGGCTGATGACCGAGGTGCTGGCCGCTGGCGGGACGCCAGGCCGGGTGAGCTCGGAGTACCTGCATCTGGCGCAGCACCTGAAGCTGGACACCCGCGACTTCTTCCCGCGCCTGTTCGTCGCCACGGAGACCGAAGACACGGCTAGCACCCTGCTCGCCGCGCATGGCCTGCATGCAGGCCGCTACGCCGTCTTCGCCCCCTTCACCACCCGCCCGCAGAAACACTGGTTCGAGGATGCCTGGCTGGCGCTTGCCGCACGGGTCCGTGACGAGCTCGGCCTGACTCCGGTCATTCTCGGCGGCCCGGCCGAACGCGACGCCGCCCAACGCATGGCCGCGGCCATGCCGGGTGCCGTTTCGCTGGCGGGCATGACACGCCTTCCGGAAGCGGCGGCAATCGTCGCCCATGCGGGCCTGGTGGTCGGCGTCGACACCGGCCTCACCCACATGGGCCCGGCTTTCAACACCCCCACGGTCGCCCTGTTCGGATCCACCCGCCCCTACCTCGACGCCGGTCGCAGCAATTCACGGGTGATCTGGCTCGGCCTTCCGTGCTCGCCGTGTCGGCGCAACCCAAGCTGCAACGCGCGCTTCGACTGCCTGCGCGCGATCTCTCCCGAGCGTGTGATGCACGAAGCCCGCTCCGTCCTTCACGAGGCGATCGCCGCATGAAAATCCTGCACATCGAAGCCGGGCGCCACCTTTATGGTGGCGCAACTCAGGTGCTCTATCTCATGGAAGGGCTCGCACGCCGCGGCGTCGAGAGCCTGCTGGCCTGCCCAACCGGCGCCGGCATCGCAACACCGGCCCGGGCCTTTGGCAAGGTGTTCGAGATGCCGATGAAGGGCGACGTGGACATCGGCCTCGTTCTGCGCCTGCGTCGCCTGATCGCAGCCCAAAAGCCCGACCTCGTGCATATTCACAGCCGACGCGGGGCCGACGTCTGGGGCGGACTCGCAGCCCTTCTCTGCGGCGTGCCCTGCGTGCTCTCGCGCCGGGTGGACAACCCCGAATCGCCCTGGCTGGTCGCCGCGCGCTACCCGCTGTACGACCATGTCGTCACCATCTCCGAAGGGATCCGCCAGGTCCTGCTGGCAGAGGGACTGCCCGACGCCAAGACCAGTTGCGTGCGCAGCGCGGTCAACGTCCGCCCCTATCTGCGCGACTACGACAAGGCTGCCTTTCGCGCCAGCCTCGGACTCGCCCCCGACACACCTGTACTCGGCACTGTTGCCCAGCTCATCCCGCGCAAGGGTCACCGCCACCTGCTCTCGGCCCTGCACGACGTTCTGCCCCGACATCCCGATCTGCAGGTGCTGATCTTCGGCCGCGGCCCGATGGAGAACGAATTGCGGCAGGCGATCGCCGATCAGGGGCTGGCGCGGAACGTGCACATGATGGGCTTCGTCGACGATCTGCCAGCCGTCCTCGGCTGCCTCGACGTCCTCGCCCACCCGGCCGACATGGAAGGCCTCGGCGTCTCTTTGCTTCAGGCCTCGGCCGCGCGGGTGCCGATCGTCGCCAGCCGCGCCGGCGGCATTCCCGAAGCCGTGCGCGACGGCGAGAACGGCCTGCTGATCGCGCCAGGAGATGTTCAAGCACTGGGCGTCGCGCTGACCCGTCTGCTAGACGACGCCACGCTGCGGCAGCGCCTGGGCGAGGCCGGACAGGCCATGATGCTGCGGGAGTTTTCGGTGGACGCGATGTGCGACGGCAACCTGAGCGTGTATCGTTCCGTCCTCAGTCCGCAGCTCTACGGTGCCGGGTCCCGCCACCATCCAGGCTGAGCCCTGCCGCGCCATCGCTTGCGGTGCGCCAGCCTGGGCTGGCGGGCACGGGCTGATCTCGCCGCCGCCCCACCCGAGTCCGGACTTGCAATGAAATCCCTCCACATTATCGGCAGCAAGCAGATGGGCGGCGCCGAGCGCTGGTTCTCCCGCTTTCTGCCCGCCATGAGTCGTCAGGGCGAAGACGTTGCAGCCATCGTGCGCAAGGGCTCCGAGCTGGCGCAGCATCACATGGGCGCGATTCCCTTCTCCACGCTGCCGCTGCGAACGGTATGGGACCCGCTGTCGCGGATGGAGCTTGCGCGTGCCATCGAGCGCAGCGATGCACCCATCGTGCAGACCTACATGGGCCGCGCCACCCGCCTCACCCACCTTGAGCCGGGCCGGGGCAAGGTTCATGTGTCGCGCCTGGGCGGCTACTACAAGCTCGGGCCTTTCCGCCACGCCCACGCCTGGATCGGCAACACCCGCGGGCTGTGCGACTGGATGATTCAGGGCGGCCTGCCGGCGAACAGGGTATTCCACATCACAAACTTCGCCGACCCTGCGCGCGCGGTGCCCGTCACCGAGCTCGACGCGCTGCGCCGGCGCCTGGACTTGCGCAGCGACGACTGGCTGATGCTCACTGCCGGACGTCTGATCGACGTCAAGGGCCAGCGTTTTCTGCTGGCGGCAATGGCGAAGCTGCCGGCGCAGATCGAAGGCCGGCGCCTGCGCCTCGTGGTGCTGGGCGACGGCGACCTGCGCGCGCCCCTCGAGCAGCAGGCCCGGCAACTCGGCATCGCCGACCGCATCATCTGGGCGGGCTGGCAGCACGACCCTGCGCCGTGGTTTCATCTCGCTGACATGGTGGTCTTCCCGTCTCGCGACGCCGAGACCCTGGGCAACGTCATCCTCGAAGCCTGGGCCTATGCCAGACCGCTCGTGGCCACGGCCTTCCGCGGCGCGCGCGAGATTGCCCGCCACGGCGAAGACGCCTGGGTTGTACCCTGTGACGACAGCGGCGCGATCGCGCACGGCATCGAGACCGTGATGCATGACGCGGGGCTGCGCGAGCAGATGGTGGCTAAAGGAATTGCCCGCATTCGCGACGAGTTTTCCGAAACTGCAATCATTGCGCAGTATCGTTCGCTGTACGCCCAGTTGCTGGAAAATCGCTGACATGCAGCCGCACATCAATATCCTCATGTACCACCAGGTCGGCGACTTTGCGCCGATGAAGGCGCACCAATCGACCTACTGCAACCACCGCCGCTTCGCCGCCCAGATGGCGTGGCTGGCGCGCTTCGGCTATACGGTGCTGTCGATGGATCAGGTGCTCGCATGCGTGCGCGGCGACACACCGACCCCGCCCAGAGCGGTGGCCCTGACCTTCGACGACGGCTACGAGAACTTCTACGAATACGCCTTTCCCGTGCTTCAGCGTTACGGGTTTCCGGCCATGGTGTACCTGATCGCCGACATGCTCGGCCAGCCCTCGTCGTGGTTTGCGGACGATGGTCGCGACACCCCGCCGCTGATGAGTGCCGCCCGCATCCGGGGGCTGCGCAAGGCAGGCATCGATTTCGGTTCGCACTCTGCGTCGCATCAGAAACTCGCCAAATGTGACGACATGCGTATCGTGGAAGAGGTCACGCGCTCGAAGGCGGTGCTGGAAGACGTGCTCGGCGAGCCGGTCAGGCACTTCTGCTACCCCTACGGCAGCCATGACCTGCGCGCGGTCAATGCCGTCGCGGCAGCGGGCTACCTGACGGCAACCACATGTGCGCGCGCCCCTGCCACACCGACCGACGACCCGCTGACCCTGCCGCGCAAGGCGATCTCGCATGGCGACAACCTGCTCGGCTTCCTGTGGCGGCTGCACGTCAAGAACACACCGCGCAACCCGCTGATCCGCCGCCCCGGTTTCGCAAACGCATGAGTCGTCGCCCGCCCCGGCGGACGCCATCGTTCACACGAATACCGGCTCGGGCTCCAGCATGACGCCGAAGCGCGCATGCACATCGGCCTGGATGGCGGCGGCGATTCTGGCCACATCCTCACCCCTGGCGCCGCCACGATTGACCAGCACCAGGGCCTGGCGCTCGTAACAGCCGACGGGCCCGAGGTCGCGCCCCTTCCACCCGGCCTGTTCGATCAGCCAGCCGGCGGCGAGCTTGATCCGGCCGTCGGCCTGCGGGTAGTGCGGCAGCGTGGGATGGGCGACGAGCAGGCGGGCGCAACAATCGGCCTCGACCACCGGGTTCTTGAAGAAGCTGCCGGCATTGCCGATCTCGACCGGATCGGGCAGCTTGCGCCGACGGATGGCGATCACCGCGTCGGAAACATCCATTGCAGTGAGCGTGTCTATCCCCTTGTCGGCCAGCTCGCGCTCGACATCGGCATAACGCGTCAGCGGCACCCAGTCACGCGCCAGGCGGAAACGGACACGCGTCACCAGCCAGCGCCCCGGCTGCTGCTTGAACACGCTGTCGCGATAGCCGAAGCGGCAATCCTCCGCGACGAAAACGCGTTCGCTGCCATCGTCGAGGTCGATCGCATCGAGCGACTCGAAACGGTCGGCCATCTCCAGCCCGTAGGCACCGATGTTCTGTATCGGTGCCGCACCGACGGTGCCGGGAATCAGCGACAGGTTTTCCAGCCCCGGCCAGCCCTGCTCCAGCGTCCAGCGCACGAACGCGTGCCACGGCTCGCCGGCCCCGGCCTCCACGATCCGGTGCGTCGCGTCCTCACGCAGCAATCGACGGCCGTCAATTTCCATCCGCATCACCGTGCCGGCAAAGTCACCACGCAGGATCAGGTTGCTGCCGCCGCCAAGCACCAGTCGGGGCTGCTGCGACCATGCGGGATTTGCCAGCACATCGCGCACATCATCGGTCGAGCGCACGCGCACCAGGCATGCGGCACGCGCGCTCAGACCGAAGGTATTGAGTGCCGACAGATCGGCCCCGAGTGTGCGATTCGCCATCTCAGTGCTCACGCTTCACGATTGATCATTTTTCCAGTGCAGCGGCCGGACCCACACCGCTGATCGGGAACAGGCGGTCGTAGCCGAGATTGAAGAGAAAGGCATAGACGGTGTAGGCAAGCGCGACCGCGACATCGGCAAGCAGCGCCGGCCACCATTCCAGACCGGTCCACACCATGAGCACCGGCAGGGTGAGCATCAGCAGCCCGCCCTCGAACAGCACCGCATGCAGGCAGCGCTGTGCGAAGGGCCGCCGGTCCGCGGTGCGCCCGGTCAGGCGCCCTTCGATCCAGTCGTACGTGGTGTTGAATCCGCCATTCCAGAGCGCAGCCACGAGCGCAAGGACGGCCAGCAAACCGGCAGAGTCGATCAGCGGCACACCGCTCGCCCACGCAAAGGGCGGCGTGACCAGCAGCAGGCCTCCGAGCTCGAAGAGCAGGATCTGCCGCAACCGATCGCGGAACGAGCGCATTTTTGGAGGAGACACCGACACGCCGAAGCCCTTATGGAAGAGGCATGGAAGATAGGCCGCCCGCAGCCGGATTGCAAACCGGCCCCGGCCTTTCCCATGTGTGGTGACACCGGGGTGACGTGCCCCCCGCAGCCGTCCTGCGCGCCCCTGCCCTCAAGTTGCGCAGCCCCGGCAACTCACTCTGCTGCGAAAGCGGCAAGCGCCTGTCCGAGCTCCTCGGCAGAAACGCCCTCGCCGAGCGCAGCAACCTCGCTCGCATCGCCGCCTTGCTTGAGGCCGGCAATGCACTGCCCTGCTTCCCGGGGCGACTCGAAGGCGCGGCTCTGCAGCAGCAAGCGACCATCTGCACTCATCAGCTTGAAGTAGAACTTTCCATCCGCCTCGCGGTACTGCTTGAACTGGGGCAGCGCCTGGGCTTTCGGGCGCGCGGTGGTGGCCGCAGTGCTGACGACATCGAGCCGGCGCAAGCCGACCGCATGGCGGATCTCGGCAAGAAACGGCGTGGCGATGGCGCGGGCCTTGGCCGCCCCCTCATGCAGTTTCTCCTCGATCAGCGCAGGCTGGGCAATGAGGGTTTCGTAGTGCTCGCGCATCGGCGCCACCGTCGCTTCGATGCGTTCGAACAGCGCCTGCTTGGCCTCGCCCCAGGCAATGCCTGCGGCGAATGCGTCGCGCATGGCAGCAGTCTCGGCGGGCGTGGAAAAAGCCTGATAGAGCTGGAACAGTGCCGAGCCCTCGGTTTCCTTCGGCTCGCCCGGCGCACGCGAATCGGTCACGATGGAGGCGATTGCCTTCTTCATCACCGCAGACGGGGCGAACAGCGGAATCGTGTTGTCGTAGCTCTTGCTCATCTTGCGCCCGTCGAGTCCGGGCAGCGTGGCCACCGATTCGTCGATGGCGGCCTCGGGCAGCGTGAAGTGCTCGCCATACTGGTGGTTGAAGCGGGCAGCGATGTCACGCGCCATCTCGATGTGCTGGATCTGGTCACGGCCAACCGGCACCGAATGGGCCTTGAACATCAGGATGTCGGCAGCCATCAGCACCGGATACATGAACAGGCCCATGTTGACGCCTGCGTCCGGGTCCTCGCCTTCGGCGACGTTCTTGTCGACCGCTGCCTTGTAGGCATGCGCGCGGTTGAGGAGGCCCTTGCCCGCATTGCAGGTCAGCAGCCAGGTCAGTTCGGGAATCTCCGGGATGTCCGACTGGCGGTAGAACCACACACGGTCGGTATCGAGCCCCGCGGCAAGCCAGGTGGCCGCGATCTCGAGCGTGGACCGCTGCACGCGCTCGGGATCGGAGGTCTTGATCAGCGAATGATAGTCGGCCAGAAAATAGAAGCTTTCGGAGCCGGGCTGGCGGCTGGCCTCGATCGCAGGACGAATCGCGCCCGCGTAGTTGCCCAGATGTGGCGTTCCGGAAGTGGTGATTCCGGTAAGGATCCGTTTTACGGCCATGATGCAGTCCGGCAAGTCAAAGGCGGGGAGTTTAGCGCCTTGGCAGCCCGGACGGGAGACGACATGCGTGCCAATCGCAGCGGAGCGAGGTCAGGGAACGCGACTATTTGCCCGGATCCGCCTCGGGCTCACCTTTGATGCCACGCACCAAAGCCTTGCTCCCGTCGCGCGCCGCATGGCCGACGGAGCGCGCACCCTTGCCCACGGTGCTGGCCGCATCACGCGCGACGGAACCCACGCTGCGTCCAAACTCGGCGGCGCCATGACCGATCTCGCGCCCGACTTCGCGCGCATCCTGGCCCACCTCGCGCAGCGTCGATCCAACGGCATGTCCCACCTCTTCACTGGTGCTGGCCGCAGCCGCCGTCGCGAACACGCTGCCACTGGCCAGCACCAGCGCAGCGCACGCAAGTGCGTGCATTGCGCGCGTTCTCACATTCGTGTCATCGCACTGTTTCATCATATTCATGCTCCATCTGCATGCAATGGGTCTATGCTTCATACACGGAGAAGCTCCCGCCACAGAGGTTCGGCTCAAGGCTGCATTCTGTCGTCGAGCCGGTATTGTTCAAGACTAGCGCAATGCAATCATGTTGACGGTAATCAGGCGTAAGCGTTCTCCAGCGCGCAAGGTCGCAATTTGGGGCAGCGCGTTTTGTGCAGTACAATATTTGCTCAAATTATATTTGCGCAGTCGCACCCCTCTCCGCTTCGAAGCATGGACAGGCTTCGCGACTGCCCGCCGCGATGCTCCCACACCTGCTACCGATTGGCTCACTGCTTGCCGGTACCGCGCTGCTGTTGCTCGGCACCGGCCTTCTCAATACCGTCATCGCGCTGCGAGGCAGCCTGGAAGGCTTCTCGGATGCCACCCTGGGCCTGATCGGCTCGGCCTACTTCGTCGGCTTCTTTGTCGGCACCTTCGCTGCGCCGCCCGTCATCCGCCAGCTCGGACACATCCGGGCCTTCGCCTTCTTTTCTGCGGCTACCGCAGTGTGCGTGCTGCTGCACGCGCTGCTGGTGTCTGCACCGGTGTGGATGCTGCTGCGCGTTGTCACCGGCATCACCCTGGTCGGGCTGTACATGGTGATCGAGAGCTGGCTCAACAGCCAGTCCTCCCCGGAGCAGCGCGGGAAGATCTTTGCCGTCTACATGGCGGTCAACCTCGGTGCGCTCGCCCTGGCGCAACAGCTGTTGCGCCTTGGCTCGCCGGCCGAGTTCGGGCTGTTCGCGATCGCATCGATCTTTGTCGTGCTGTCCTTGATGCCGGTCACCGCCACCCGTTTTTCGCCGCCCGCCCTGAAGCCGACACCGCGGCTCGGTCTTGGCCGGCTGTGGAAGGCCGCACCGGTCGCCTTTGCCGGCGCAGTGCAGTCCGGGCTGGCAATGGGGGCCTTCTGGGGCATGAGCGCGGTGTACGGCGGCCGTATCGGTCTCGATTCCGCCGGCGTCGCCCTGCTGATCACGGTGTCCATTCTTGGCGGTGCGCTGCTGCAGTGGCCCATCGGCCATTACTCGGACCGTGGCGACCGTCGCATCGCCCTCGCCCTCGTCGCTGCCGCAGCGAGCGCCGCCGGCCTGCTGTGGGCCGCACTGGGACAGTTTGGCGAAATGGTGCTGATCGGCGGCTTTCTGTTCGGCGCGGCCTCGTTCGCAATCTACCCGATCGTGATTGCCCACCTCATCGATCACCTCTCGCACGACGACATCCTCTCGGGCAACGCGGCCCTGCTCCTGCTGCACGGGGCCGGCGCCGCAGCAGGTCCGACCGTGGCCGGTGTGCTGATGGGCTGGCTCGGCCCGATCGCCTTGCCACTGCATTTCATCCTGATGCTCACCCCGCTCGCGCTGTTCGCCTGGTGGCACGCACGTCATGGCAAGGACGTCATCGTCGAAGAAGCCGCGCATTTCATGCCAATGATGCGCACCTCGCCTACAGTACTGGAAATGATGACCCCGGCCGATGCGCCAGAGCATGTTGCACCGGCCACAGACAAGACCACACAATCCGCATAAACCAGACCAACAAGTCGGCACCCGTGTCGGCGTTCACCCACAAGGAGAACCGCACATGCTGCTCGCAACCGATCTCGATGGCACCTTTCTCGCTGGCCATCCCGAGAACCGTCAGCGCCTGTACCAACTGATTGCCGCCCACCCGGAGATCAAGCTTGCCTTTGTCACCGGCCGCGGCCTGGAAGTCGTGCTTCCCATTCTGTCCGACCCCACCATCCCGGTGCCGGACTACATCATCTGCGACGTCGGCGGCACCATCGTCGATGGTCACACCCGTCAGCCGGTGCAGCCGCTGCAGTCGGACATCGATTCGCGCTGGCCGGGCGAACGCGCGGTGGCCGAGGCCATGGCGCACTTCGACGGGCTCGAGCGCCAGGAAGTCCCGCAGCAGCGCCGCTGCTCCTACTTCTGCGACAGCAACGCGATCACCACCGACATCCAGCGCATCGCTGCCCAGCTCGGCTGCCAGGTGCTGTATTCGGCCGATCGCTACCTCGACATCCTGCCGCGCGGCGTCAACAAGGGCAGCACCCTGTCCTCCCTGGTTCAACACCTCGGCATCGACCGCGACGAAGTCCTGGTCGCCGGCGACACCCTGAACGACCTGTCGATGTACGAAGCGGGCTTCATCGGCGTGTGCGTCGGCGAATCCGAACCGGCCCTGCTCGACGCCACCCGCGACCGTGCCCGGGTCATGCATGCGCACCACACCGGCTGTGGCGGCATTCTCGAAGCCATGGCGCATTTCGGCTTCCTCGGCCCCGGCGGCATCGATGCCGAAGTCGGCGCGATGGACGCGCCCGGCAAGGCCGATCTGGTCATGGTCTATCACCGCCTGCCCTACGAGGAAGTGTTCGAGAACGGCAAGGCCATCCGCCGCCGCCCGACCTCGCCCAACGGCATCATCCCCACCCTGCTGTCCTTCTTCAATGGACGCAAGGGCTCGTGGGTCGCCTGGTCGGTTCATGACCGGAAGAAGGGCATTCCCTTCGAAACCCATACCGAAGTCGACCGCGAACGCTACCCCGACCTGCTCGCGGCACGCGTAGCCCTGACCAAGGACGAAGTCGATACCTTCTACAAGCGCTTCTCCAAGGAAGCCTTCTGGCCGACGCTGCACACCTTCTGGGAGCGCGCGATTTTCCGCGAGGAAGACTGGATCGTGTTCATGAAGGTCAACCGCCTGTTCGCCGAGCGCACTGCGGCCGAAGCCGCCGAGGGCGCCGTGGTCTGGATCCACGACTACAACCTGTGGATGGTGCCGGCCTACCTGCGCGAACTGCGTCCGGACCTGAAGATTGCCTTCTTCCACCACACCTACTTCCCCTCGGCCGACGTCTTCAACGTGTTGCCGTGGCGACGGGAGATCATCGGCAGCCTGCTGCAGTGTGACTACATCGGCTTCCACATCCCGCGCCAGGTCGAGAACTTCGTCGACGTGGCGCGCGGCGTGGCTCCGCTCAAGGTGCTCGAAACCAAGGCCTGCGCGCCGCGCTACCTGACTTACGGCTGCGCGGTCGGGCTCGATGAGGTCACCACCCAGATCGAAGTCCATGGCCGTCGCATCGGCCTTGGCGCCCATCCTGTGGGGCTCGACATCGGTCGCGTGAAATCCGCGCTCGACGCGCCCGGCGCCGCTGCGCGCATGGCGGCCCTGCGTCGCGACCTCTCGGGCACCCGTGTCATCCTGTCGGTGGAGCGTCTCGACTACACCAAGGGCACGCTGGAGAAGCTGATTGCCTTCGAACGCCTGCTCGAAGAGCATCCGGAGCTGCACGGCAAGGTCTCGCTGCTCGCAGTGTGCGTGCCGGCAGCCAAGGAGATGACGGTCTATGACGAGTTGCAGACTCGCATCGAGCAGGCTGTCGGCAAGGTGAATGGCCGCTTCGCCCGCGTCGGCTGGACACCGGTGCAGTTCTTCTTCCGCCCGCTGCCCTTCGAAGAAGTGGTGAGCTGGTACGCGATGGCCGACGTGATGTGGATCACGCCGCTGCGCGACGGCCTCAACCTCGTCGCCAAGGAATACGTCGCGGCCCAGGGGCTAACCGGTGGTCATGGCGTACTCGTGCTGTCCGAGTTCGCCGGCGCTGCTGCCGAACTGCACGGCGCGGTGCTGACCAATCCGCACGACATCCACGACCTCATCGGCAAGCTCTACTTCGGCATCGCAATGAACCGCGCCGAGGCCGAATCACGTCTGCGCGAACTCTTCGATGTGGTTCAGCACAACGACATTCAGCGCTGGGGACAGGACTTCCTCGATGCCGTCGTCGCCCAGCAAACAACCCAGCCACTGGACACGGACTCTGTCCTGGCCGACGATTCCGAGCCGGCTGCCGCCTGAGTTGCGGTCAGCCCTTTACAGGAGAACTCATGCTTGAAAAGTTTGCTTCGCTCGACTGGATGAGCCAGTACGCCCTGCCGTGGGGCATCAACATTGCACTTGCGCTCGGCATCTTCATTGTCGGTCGCTGGGTCGCGCACGGCATCGTGTCGCTGGCCCGTCGGCTGCTCGGGCGTGCCGGGCTGGACGACATCCTGGTGAACTTCATCGGCTCGATCCTCAACGGTGCGCTGCTGCTGGTCGTCGTGGTCGCGTCGCTCGACCGTCTCGGCGTGGACACCACCTCGCTGATCGCACTGATTGGTGCAGCCGGCCTCGCGATTGGTCTGGCCCTGCAGGACTCGCTGAAGAACTTCGCCGCGGGCGTGATGCTGATCGTGTTCCGCCCGTTCAAGGCCGGCGATTTCGTCGAAGCCGCGGGCACCCAGGGCGTGGTGGAGAAAATCAGCATCTTCAGCTCGATCTTTCGCACCCCCGACAACCGCGAGATCATCGTGCCCAACGGCTCGATCTACGCTGACGTCATCACCAATTATTCGGCACGCGGAACGCGCCGCATCGACCTGGTGTTCGGCATCGGCTACGGCGACGACATCCGCAAGGCACGCAGCGTGATCGAAGGCGTGCTTGCAGCAGACACCCGCCTGCTCGCCGAACCGGCACCCTTCATCGGTGTTGCCGAACTCGGTGCCAGCAGCGTGGACCTGCATGTCCGGCCCTGGGTCAATACCTCGGACTACTTCGCCACGATGTGCGAGCTCAAGGAAAAGATAAAGATCGCCTTCGACGAGAACGGCATCTCCATTCCCTACCCGCAGATGGACGTTCACGCCCACACCGTGGGCTGATATCCGCCACCCGGTCGGCCCCGCTCAGATCACGGCCGGCCGGGTGCGCCACAAGGGCCGCAGCGCCAGCAGGCCGAGCACCGGCCCTGGCAGCAGCAGCCATGCAACATGCTCGCCCCACGCGGGCCACAGCCGGGTGCCAAGGTCGATCGACACCATGGTCACCGCAAAGCCGATGGCGTTCTGCAAGGCCAGCGCGCTGCCGACAATCGTTTGCGGACAGGCGCGCGCAGACAATGCGGAAAAATGCGGCGAATCCGCCACCACACTCGCGCCCCACAGCAGCATCAGCGCCACCAGCAGCAGCGGCGACGCGTTGACCGCGAACGGATAGATGGCGCAGCACGCGGCTGACAGCGCCATCGCTGCCGCGGCCACTCGCGCACTCCCCACCCGGCGGCTCACAAAGCCGCCAAATACGCAGCCCAGCGCGCCGATACCGATCACGGCAAAGGATGCGGCCGAGATCGCAGACGGCGCCCAGCCCGCGGTGGCAGGCAGTGCCGCAAGCATCAGCGGCACGAGCGTCCAGAAAGCGTAGAGCTCCCACTGGTGGCCGAAGTAGCCCAGCGCCGACGCGCGGAAAGCTGGCTCGCGCAGCGCCATCAGCACTTCGCCAAGATGCAGCGCCGGCATCCCGGTGCGGCGCACCAGGTGCGGACCGTCGCCCAGGCGCAGGATCAGGCCCGCGGCCACGACCGCGAGTACCGACGACACCAGAATCGTGGCCTGCCATCCCCATCCCGCATCAAGCATGCGCACGCCGTGCGGCAGGGATGTGCCCAGGGTCAGCATGCCAACCAGCCACGCCAGCGCCGCCCCGGCCTGTTGCGGCACCCAGCTCACCACCAGTTTCATCCCCAGCGGGTAGACGCCGGCCAGGGCGAGGCCGACAACGAAACGCAGGGCCATGCCACTGCTCATGCCCTCGGCGAGCATGGCAAAACCGGCATTGGCGAGTGCACCGATCAGCGCACAGCCGGCGAAAATCCGGCTGGCGGGAAAGCGGTCGGCAAACCCGGTGAGCGCGAAGCTCAGGGTGCCGATGATGAAGCCGAGCTGGACGGCATTGGTCAGGTGACCGATATCCGCGCTGCTCAAGCCCCAGGCGCGCATGAGGTCATCACCCGCACTGTTGGCTGAAAACCACAGAGAGGTGCCGAACAACTGGGCGAGAACGATGATCGCGATCGGTTTGGGGCGCATGGACGCCGAGTTTGAAGCCAGCCGCATGGCAACTCAAGCACGCATTGAGGGCGCGGGCAGTCCGCGAACGGGATACCATTACGCCTTCGACGCTTAAACGCGTGAATGGCAACCTCACCGCCCCGCACCAGACGCCCTTGTGACCAGCAAATCAAGCAGCCCTGCCCGCATCCCGACAATCACCGTCGGCCTGCGCCCCTTCCCCGGCACGCCCGCCGCCTCTTCAAACGCTGACGACGACACACCACTGCCAGTCCGCGCCCTGCTCTGCACCATGCATGCAACGCCCGACGGCGGTGCACGCTTCGTGTTCGAGCTCGATGCCGACCCTGCACGCGTGCGCATCCCGGCGCCAGCCGAAAGCGGCCCGGCGGACGAACTCTGGCAACACACCTGCTTCGAGGTCTTCGTTGCCTCGCCCGGTGAAGAGGCCTACCGCGAATTCAACCTGTCGCCTTCGCGGCAGTGGGCGAACTACGCCTTCACGGCCTACCGCGAACGCGACAATGCCTTCAGCCCGCCGGCGGCACCCCGTATCCAGTACACCGCGCGGGCCGGCGGCCTCACGCTCGAGGCCGAACTGCCGCCCTCCAGCCTGCCCGGCATCACCACCGGCACCGATCTGCGCATCGGCCTGGCTGCGGTCATCGAACTCGACACCGGCGAGCTCGAATACTGGGCGCTGAAGCATCCGGCACCAGCACCCGACTTTCACGACTGCGGCGGATTCGTGCTGACACTGAACATGGCGGCACCGGAGGCTGCATGAGCGCAGTGAAGTTCGGCCTGGACCGTGTGCTCGAAGATGCCGGTCTGCGCCGCCCCCTCGCCGGTCGCCGCGTCGCACTGCTCGCACACCCGGCCTCGGTCACCCGTGACCTCACCCATTCGCTCGACGCCCTCGCGGCCCTGCCCGACCTGAACATCACCGCCGCCTTCGGCCCGCAGCACGGGCTGCGCGGGGACAAGCAGGACAACATGGTCGAGTCGCCGGATTTCATCGATCCAGTGCATCGCATCCCGGTGTTCAGCCTTTACGGCGAAGTACGCCGGCCCACTGCGGCGATGATGGACAGCTTCGATGTGCTGCTCGTCGACCTGCAGGATCTCGGCTGCCGCATCTACACCTTCATCACCACGCTGCGCTACGTGCTCGAAGCGGCCGCCCGCCACGGCAAGGCGGTATGGGTCCTCGACCGCCCCAACCCTGCCGGGCGACCGGTAGAGGGCACGCTGCTGCAGGAAGGCTGGGAGAGCTTCGTTGGCGCCGGGCCGATGCCGATGCGCCACGGTCTCACCATGGGCGAGATGGCGCGCTGGTTCGTCGCCACGCTCGGCCTCGACGTGGAGTGCGAAGTCATCACCATGCAAGGCTGGCAACCCGCGTCGGCGCCCGGCTACGGCTGGCCGCTGGGCGAGCGCAGCTGGATCAACCCCAGCCCCAACGCCCCCAACCTGTCGATGGCGCGCGCCTACGCCGGCACGGTGATGCTCGAAGGCACGACGCTGTCCGAAGGTCGCGGCACCACGCGTCCGCTCGAGCTCTTTGGCGCGCCCGACATCGACGCTCGCGCACTCATCGCCGACATGCGCAGCTTCGCCCCCGAATGGCTGGCCGGCTGCGTGCTGCGCGAATGCTGGTTCGAGCCGACCTTCCACAAGCATGCCGGCAAGCTGTGCGCCGGCGTGCAGATCCATGTAGAAGACCCCGCGCATTACGATCACGCCGCCTTCCGCCCGTGGCGCGTGCAGGCGCTGGCCTTCAAGGCCTTGCGCCGGCAGCAGCCCGACTACCCGCTGTGGCGCGACTTTGCCTACGAATACGAGCACGACCGCCTTGCCATCGACCTGATCAATGGCAGTCCGGTGCTGCGTGAGTGGGTGGACGACCCCGCCGCACGCGCCTGCGACCTCGACGCCCTTGCGACTGCCGACGAGGCAGCATGGCGCGAGACCCGAAGCCCTTTCCTCCTCTATCCCTGACCCCCACCTTTCCGGAGCCCTCGCGATGAAACACGCCCTCAAGATCTTCGCCTGCAACTCCAACGACGGCCTTGCCAGCGAGATCTGCAGCCGCCTTGGCGTGCGCCCCAGCCAGCTCGAGATCTCGCGCTTCTCCAATGACAACCTGCATGTGCAGATCCAGGAGAACGTCCGCGAACGCGACGTCTTCGTGGTGCAGTCCTTCACCGAGCCGGTCAGCGATCACATCATGGAGATGCTGATTACCATCGACGCCCTGCGCAGCGCCTCGGCCCAGCGCATCACGGCGATCATCCCGTACTACTCGTACGCTCGTTCGGACAAGAAGGACAAGCCGCGGATCTCGATCACCGGCCGCCTGATTGCCGACATGCTGGTCACCGCCGGCGCGAACCGCGTGCTGACCATGGACCTGCACGCAGACCAGGTGCACGGCTTCTTCCGTGTACCGGTGGATCACCTCACCGCCATTCCGACCATCGCCGATCACTTCCGCCAGAACTACGATCTGGGCAACATGGTGGCGGTGGCAACCGATGCCGGCGGCGCCAAGCGCGTGGGCCGCTTCTCCGAGCGTCTGGGCATTCCGATGGCCATCATCGACAAGCGCCGCGTCAGCGACACCGACGTCAAGCAGGGTGAAGTGGTGGGCGACGTGCGTGGCCGTGACGCGGTGATCTTCGAGGATGAAATCTCCACTGGCGGCACGCTGATCTCGACCATCAACACCCTGCGTGCAGCCGGCGCCCGCAGCATCCACGCCGGCGCCGTTCATGGCGTGCTCTGCGGCCCCGCGATCGAGCGCCTGCGCGAAGCCGCGATCGACTCCATCGTGGTCACCAATACGGTCTATGTCGCGCCCGAGAAGCAGCTCGACAAGCTCACCGTGCTGACCGTCGCCCCGCTGTTCGCGTCCGCCATCGAGCGCATTCACAGCGGCGAGAGCGTCGGCGCACTGTTTGAATAAATCCAGGACGGATTCGTTTCAGGAGAGCGCCCCATGTTCATTGCCATGAATCGCTTCAGGATCAAACGCGGCCATGAGGAGACTTTCGTCGACCATTGGCGGCAACGTGAAAGCTATCTGGAAGAGGTCCCCGGCTTCGTCCGCTTCAATCTGATGCGCGGCCCGCAAACCGAGGAATACACACTGTTCGCCTCGCACACCGAGTGGGCCAGCGAACAGGCGTTTGCGGACTGGACGCAGTCCGAGGCCTTCGCCAAGGCGCACGCCAACGCCGGCAAGAGCCCGCGCGAAATCTACATGGGGCCGCCGCAGCTGGAGCTGTTCGAAGCGGTACTCTGAAAGAGCGGGACAGCCCCCCCGGAGCAACCGGGGGGCTGTCCCGCAGAGCCATCAGCCCGGCTGCGCGCCGGCTTCCTGCTGGGCTGCGATTTCGGCCCGGACCTTGTCCATGTCCAGCCCGCGCACGCCATCGATGACCTGCTGCAGGCCTGCTGCAGGCAGCGCGCCCGACTCGCGGAAGACCATGACATTGTCGCGAATCACGGCGATGGTCGGAATCGAGCGGATCTGGAACGTCGCAGCCAGCTCCTGCTGGGCTTCGGTATCGATCTTGCCAAACACGATATCCGGATTGGCTGCGGCAGCGCTCTCATACACCGGTGCAAACCCGCGACACGGACCACACCACTCAGCCCAGAAATCGAGGAACACGATCCCGTTGTTGGCGATGGTGTCGTTGAAGTTGTCGGCGGTGATTTCGACGCTGCTCATGCTCGTGCTCCTTATAGTCAGGCAGGCAGGGTACATCAATGAGCAGATGGGTGAAACGCATGGCGCATAAGGAATTGCCTATATGGCCGGTAGGCAGAATCTATTGCGCCCGGGTCCGCAGCATGACGCCCCACGAGCCACACGAACCTGACGATCTGCCCCAACCCGGAAACTGCGCCCATCTACGCAGACTCACCCTCCCGGTGCGAGCGCATTGCGGAAAACCACTCCTGCCAGTAATCGAGGCACGCGCGCACCTTTGGCAGGCGGTGGCGTTCCTGCAGCATCACGGCATAGAAGGGGATGCGCTCCTGCTCGGTGTAATCGGCAAGCACCTGCGTAAGCTGTCCGGTCCGCACCAGCGGTGAAACCAGCAGTTCGTTCAGATGGGCAATGCCAATGCCCTGAAGCGCCAGCGAAAGCACGATGGCCGTGCTGTCCGCCCGGGTGTGGCCCTTGACCAGCAAGGTATCGACCTTGCTGTGGTCCGTGGCTCGCGTGCCCTTCCTGCTGCCCTGCCAGACAGCCTCGGTGCCGGTCCAGTCCGACGACACCAGGGACGATTTCCTGAACGGCCAGCGGTTCAGCGACTGGCTCGCGCTGTTGGCAATCAGCCGATGCGCCGCCAGGTCGGCCGGCGTGTGCGGGACGCCGAACTTTTCCAGATAGGCAGGGGCTGCATAGAGATTGCGACCGAGCTCGCCAATCTGCCGCACGACGAGACTCTCGGCATTGTCCACGCCGGCGCGCATGGCGATATCGACGCCGTCGCGCACGAGGTCCGAAACCCGGTCATCGGTCATGATCTCGACCTGCAGACCGGGGTGGCGTTCGTACAGCCCCGGCAGGCTGGGCACGATGGCCATCTGGGCAAGAATCGGGCTGACGTTGATCCTGATCAGCCCGCTCGGGCCTGCCAGTCGCCCACTCAGCTCACTTTCCATTTCTGCCGCGATATCGAGCATGCGCCGTGCATGGGCAAGAAACGTGTCGCCTTCGTCCGTCAGCGACAGACCATGCGTACTGCGGCGCAGCAGGCGCAAGGACAGCGCCGACTCCATGCGGGCGATCGCGCGCGAGACCTGGCTGACCGGTTCGTTACGCTCGCGCGCAGCCGCTGACAGCGTGCCAAGCTCGGCGACACGGACAAAGAGGGCGGCATCGTTCAGGTTGAGTTGCATGAGGCGGAGTATGCATCAGCGCAGCCGGCTTTGCAGAAACTGCAATACCAATCTGCAGATTACGCGGTTTCCGTGCGTCCGCTAGCACCATAAAGTGCAACTCATCCCACAAGGAGGTGCTTTCGATGAACCACGCTGACGACACGATTGAAATGCAGTGGCCGGACCAGGATGCAACACATCAAGTCCACATCTACGAGCAAGTGCGCGTTGAGGCAGACCGGCTCCGCCGTAAAGCGATCAACGACTTTATGACAGGTCTGTTCGCAGCACTTGCCGCAGGCCCGAAACAACTGGTGCGCGCCGTGCTCAACGCGACGACGCGCCCTGTCTCTCGGGACACCGGCTCCACGAGAGGCTGCAGGTGCTGAACCCCGGCACCTGCGCCTTCAGCGCAGCATTGCAACGCAAGGCGACGCCGGCCTGAAGACGGAACACTCGCCTTCAGGCCGGCGTGGCCAGCTTCAAGCCGATGACCCCGGCAATGATCAGCCCCAGGCTGATCAGCCTTCCGGCGCTTGCCGACTCACCGAACAGCACAATGCCGAAAATCGCCGTCCCCACCGCACCCACGCCCACCCATACCGCGTAGGCGGTGCCAATCGGCAGCGTTTTCATCGCGATCCCAAGCATCCCCAGGCTCAGCCCGATCGCGACCAGCGTACCCACCGTCGGCCAGAAGCGGGTGAAACCCTCGGTATACTTGAGGCCAATCGCCCAGCCAATCTCGAACAATCCCGCCAGAATCAGAATCGACCACGTCATCACATAAACCTGCCATGTACCGGGGTCGTCCCCATCACAGTATTTGGAAATGAGGTCGTCCACATTTCCAGTGCAGCCTGATGCTTCGATTCGGGCGCCGGGATAACGGAGCCCGTACAGGTTGCATTGCAGCAATTATGTCACGCGTTCGGCGAACTGAGCCGAACCATGAGCTCAGGATTCGGCCTTCTCAGCAGATGCGTGCTCAAGCTGCTCGAGCAGCCGTGCAGCATCGGCAAGCTGGTGTTCACTGAAGACCCGCACGCCGGCCTGCACCAAGCATGCGGCGGTCACACCGACACCCGTCACCTTTGTGCCAGAGAAGCTGCCATCGTAGATGGCGCCGGTGCCGCAGGAGGGACTCCCCTCCTTCAGCACGGCCACGCGTATTCCCATTGCCTGGGCGTGAGCAAGCGCCCGCTCCGCGCCGCGCAGAAACTGCTCAGTCACGTCGCGGCCATCGACCGCAAGAACGCGCGCCTCACCGTCGAGCACGGCCCGCCCGCCTCCGCTGCGCGTAATCTCGGCGGGCGGGCGCGGGGTCGGCAAACCGCCGGCTACCTCGGGACATACCGGCACGACACGCCCTTCATCCAGCCAGCGTTGCAGCAGTGCATGGTCGCAACGGTTGTCTCCGCCGTTGTAGCGGACCGCTTCGCCAAGCAGACAGGCACTCACGAGAATGGATTGCATGATCTCCAGCCCATGCCGGAAGCAGAAACAGGCACCGGCCTCACGATTGGACGCCACGAACTTTATCGTACACGATCAGTTCCGCCGCCCCCCGCGGCCCAACAGAACGGAGACAGAAACATGATCAAGGTAAGCGTGATGTACCCGAACACGCCCGGCGCCCGTTTCGACCACAGCTACTATCGCGACAAACACCTGCCGCTGGTGAAGTCCCTCATGGGCGAGGCGTGCAGGTTCTACACCATCGACAGGGGACTGGCAGGCGGTGCGCCGGACGAACCCGCGACCTACGTCGGGATGTGCCACCTCTACTGCGACTCGGTCGAAACCTTTCAGGCCGGCTTTGGCCCTCATGCCGAACAGATCATGGCCGACATCCCGAACTACACCGACCTGACACCCGTCCTCCAGATCAGCGAGGTCGTGGTCGGCCAGCCCTGATCGCAGTTGCCCCCTGCCCGCGCTTTCCGTAAAGCGCGGCGCGACCTGCATGGCGCTCAGCCATGTGGCTTGAGCGGGCATGTCGAATCAATGCAAGTCAGTGCACCGGCTTGCGCGTCCGTCCGCGTTCATGGTTTCCTAAAAAAGGGCTGTCACCCTTGGCGACCACGACAACGGAATTCGCGGATGAACGTCCTTCATACGACTGACTACGTGATCGTGGCGGTCTACCTTCTGGTAGTCGTCGCGGTTTGCGTGCGCGTCACGCGCAAGAACCCTGACGCGGACGAACTGTTCCTTGCCGGACGCACGCTGGGCGCAGGCGTCATCGGCCTTTCCCTGTTCGCATCGAATATCTCGTCAACAACGCTCATCGGCCTGCCGGGTGCCGCATGGTCGACCGGCATCTCCGTGGCCAATTACGAATGGATGGCGGCGCTGGTCCTCGTGTTTACGGCGGTCTTCGTCGCGCCAGTGCTTATCGGCCGCCGCATCACAACGGTGCCCGAGCTTCTCGAACAGCGCTTCGACGCGCGCTTGCGCCGCTACCTTTCCGCCACCAGCCTGATCCTGAGTGTGCTGCTCGATACCGCGGGCAGCCTTTATGCAGGGGCGCTGGTCGTGATGCTGTTCGTGCCCGGCCTGGCGCTCGGTCCCACCTGCGCCGCCCTCGCTGTATTTGCCGGTCTCTATACGGCGGCCGGTGGTTTGCGTGCGGTGGCATACACGGACGTCCTGCAGTCGCTGGTGCTGCTGATCGGCTCGGTGATCCTGTTCGCGCTGGTTTTCGCCGAGTTCGACTATTCCTGGGCCGAGGTCACCGCGCGCGTTCCCGCCGAAAAGCTCTCCCTGATCCGCCCCCTGGACGACCCCGCCCTGCCCTGGCTTGGAACACTGCTGGGCCTGCCGATCCTGGGCTTCTACTACTGGACCATGAACCAGTACGTTTGCCAGCGCCTGCTGGGTGCGCGCGACATTGGCGTCGCCGGTCGCGGCGCGCTCATCGCGGCTGCACTCAAGCTGCTGCCGCTGTTTCTCATGGTCTTGCCCGGCGTCATGGCCGTGGCCCTGTTTGCGGACCTTGAGCGCCCGGACACGGTATTCCCGCGCCTGATCGCCGAGTTTGCGCCACCGGGGCTGGCTGGACTGATGCTCGCGGGGCTGCTGGCGGCAATCATGTCGAGTGTCGACTCGGCACTCAACTCGGCCTCGACCCTGGTGATCTGCGACTTCGTACAACCGCGCCGCCCCAGACTCGACACCAAGGCGCTCGCGCGTCTGGGCCGCTACACGACCCTGGGCCTGATGATCATCGCCGCGCTGTGGGCGCCGGCCATCGATAACTTCCCCGGCCTGTTCGCCTATCTTCAGCAGGCCTTTGCCTACGTCACCCCGCCGCTCGTCGCCGTCTTTGCCGCTGGCATGCTATCCACGCGACTTTCGGCCAATGCCGCACTGCCCGGCCTGCTCAGCGGGCACGGCGTGAGTGCGGTGTGGTTCCTTGCCACCCAGCTGGGCTGGCTGGATGTGCATTTCACCATCGTCGCCTTTGTTCTGCTCGTCGTCACCCTTGTGGCATGCGCCCTGTGGCAGCTCATCCTGGGCGGCACGGTTACAGCCGGGCAGCTTGCATCGGTAGACGCCTCGCGCGTGGAACCGGCGCCGCGCATCGTACGGCGGGGCGCCGTGGCGCTGACCGCAATGACCGTGCTTCTGGTCATTGCGTTCTGGTGAGCGGGAGGCAGCTCAGGCGCGTGGCATCGAGTGCAAGCCGATCATGTTGCCCTCGGTGTCGGTCACGAGCGCGATATGCCCATACTCGCCGATGGACATCTTGGGCTTGAAGATCTTCCCGCCCGCCTTCTCTGCGCGCGCCGCTTCCACCGCACAGTCCGCGCAGCTGAAATAGATCAGCACGCTATTGGCGCCGGACGAGAAGCCCGGCATCCGGACCAGCGCGCCGGATGCGCCGAACTGCTCGAACGCCATCGGAAACGCCCACATCTCGATCTCGTCTTCGACGGGGCTCTCCAGCTTCGACAACGCCACTTCGAGCATCGCCTCGTAAAAGGACTTGGCGCGCCCCATGTCTTCCACGTAGATCTCAAACCAGCCAACCGGGTTGTTCATCATGCCCCTCCTCCAATGCCGTATGAGCCGTGAAGCCCGACACACATCCTTCAGACCGGACGGCGAAGGCGGAAAAACACATAGGGCGCCACCGCGATCCAGAGCAGCAGAAAGACCCAGACCCGACCTTCAAGGACATTGTAGTTGGCGAGCAGCGCCGCCCAGGAATGCCCACCGACGTAGTGAAAGAAGCTGAACTCGAACGCAATCGTCAGCGTTGCCCAGAACAGGCCAATGGCGATGGCCTCGCGAGCGCAGGAGGGTGGCGCCAGACGGTCGACGACGCGGATCACGAGACCAAGCAGTAGCATGCCGCACGCCGTCGACACCTGATGCGCGGCGAGCGCGCTCATGTGCGTGCCATAGGTGAGATCACGGACCACGCCATTCGCAATGGACACGAGCAGCATCACGAACCAGGCGGCGAGATACTTCCAGATGTGCGGCAATGCAAAAATGGCAGGCATGATCGGTGTACGGTCAGCTCACTCACGGCCCAGCCCGGTCAGCTGCCGTAGTCCCGCTCGACCCTGGCCACGCGAACCTTGAACGCCGAATACCAGTGCTCGCGTCCAAGGCGCTGCGCGTCGAGATGCTCGGCGTTCTGCTTCCATTTCCGAATGGCTTCGAGGCTGCTCCAGTACGAGACGGTGATTCCGAGCCCTTCCCGCGCGCCCTCTGCGCCAAGAAACCCCTCCTGCTCCGCCGCCAGATCGAGCATCCGCTCGGCCATCGCACCATAGCCGTTGTCGCCTTCGGTCCGAAGGGAACTGAAAATGACTGCGTAGTACGGCGGGCTTGGTGTATCTGCAATTGCCATGACATCTCCCAGAGGTTGGAGCGATCGCTGGGGTGCGCGGCCCGACCTGCACCGCAGCGCCAGCCAAAACAGGCCTAGTCGCGCAGTTGGCGGAGCAGTTCGAAGCCCGCCGCCCAGTCACCGAGGCCACTTTCCGCGTTGATGTGACCGCAACTGCCGATGCGAACTGCGCTGCTGCCCCATGCCTGTGCAAGCTGTGCGGAATAGGCTGGCGTGCCATAGGGGTCATCGTCGCTGATGACCACGGTGCTGCTGAAGGCAAACGGCCTTGCCGGCGGCTCGCCGAAGCCCGACGCCTGTGCCGGAAAATCCGGGCCTTCCGGATCGGGCACCGCAACCAGCAAAGCGCCCCGGATCGGCGAATGCGGCGTCGCAGCCCAGTGCGCGATTGCAAGACAGCCGAGGCTGTGGGCGACCAGTACCACATCGGGCCCCGCGCTGCGCACAGCGTTTTCGATGGCTGCAACCCAGTCATCACAAACCGGCGCATCCCAGTCGCGCTGCTGCACACGGACAAAAGCGGGATTCGCCTGCTCCCAGCGCGACTGCCAGTGCAGCGCCCCCGAGCTTCCGTAACCGGGCAGGATGAGGACTTTTGCGGACACCACGGACTCCTTTGCCGAGCAGCTGACTTCTGACGTCGCCGAATCTTTGTACATGAATGTGCAGTGCGGGCCGGCCGCAGCCGGCCAACCCGTCAGGCCACGTTACACGGAAACGCCCCCGCAGCTGATTCTAACGCCGGAGACATCAGGCCCGCTGCGATCCGCAGTCGCTAGCGCACCGTATAGCCTCTCGCCTCCAGGCAGGCCGTCATCGCCCGCAGGTAGTCGGCGCGCAGGCTTTCTGCCTGTTCCGGCCCGACACCGCCATAGCTCAGCGTCGGATCGTAGCCGGTCTGGACACTGCCCCACTCGTGGCATTCGTAGCGGTCTGTCGCCTGCACCTTCTCTGACTGATTCATCTTCGGATACACGAACAGCCGGTCCTCCCCACCCGCGGCACGCCGTGCGTCATCCTGCCGCGGCGGCTCGACCACGACATAGCCACGGTCATGACGCGCGTAGTAGGTATCGTCGTAGCGGTAGAGCGAGCGCCCGCCAATGGTCACGCTCACGAAGCCATTCGGCAACACCGGCACAACGAGACCGATGGGCGGTGCGACAACCACGAAGCGTGCCCCCATCGGCCGGAACCAGTGGCCAGACGCGTAGTAGAAATCGATATCACGGTGGCGAACGATGCGGTGCCCCTGCGGCAGCTTCGGCACCACGACGCCGCGCGCAAAGCGGGGATCCACCCAGCCGCCGCGACGATCGCCGTCTCCACCCCGGTGCGAAGGCTCGGCCTGCGCGATGCCGGCCCCAAAAAGCAGGCCGGCGCAGATCACAGCACCCAAGAGTCGGGAAACACCTGTCAGTCTGGAAGACATGATCACTCCTTTTCCTGAACGAATTATCTGACCTGGTAGCCGCGGCCATCCAGACACGCTTCAATCGCGCGCCGATAGCGGCTTTCCTTCTCGGTATAGACCTGGTCACGCGCTGCGGCACGTTGCGCATACGCATCCTGGACGCGCTCCGCCTGCGCCTGCCGTGCCGAATCGCTGGCGGCTCCGGCGATTGCACCGACAACCGCGCCAACGACGGCGCCCTCGCCCCCATGGCGCGGCCCGGAAACCACCGCCCCCAGCACCGCGCCGGTCACTGTGCCCTGAACAACACCCGCACCGGCAGGCGGCGAAGGCTCGACCAGCGGCACCTCTGTCGGCGTCTGACTCATGGTTGCCGGATCGAAGCTCGACTGATCTACCGCCCATTGATGGCACTCATAGCGATCCCGCCGCTGCTGATCCTGGCTCTGCCCCCGCAAGGGGTAGATCACCAGATCCGTAGCCTGCCGGCGTGCAACCTGCGGCAGCGGCTCATCACCGCCAATACGATGCCCGGGCGGAGGTGCGGCACAACCACCGACCAGACCCGCCACAAGCAGCAGAAGCAAGCCGGAGCGACGAACGCCCGATCGAGTTTCAGATTTGAAAGACATCACAATTCCCCGAAATAAGTCGCTGCGGGGAAGGTCTCTGCGGGAACTGCACGCACCTGTCTCCGGCAGCGCAAGCGCTCAGATTGCACGATGACCGACCATTGCGGACCACTCACCATTACTGCGCTGGCACTGAAGCAAGTGTCCCCCCGCGCCGCACCGGGCGGATGTCCCCGTGTAATCACTTCGTAAGGGAATGTGTTTGAGGGATCAAAGGGGTCAGAGTCGTTTGATCTCACTTGCCGCCTGCGGCGGGTAGCGCCGCCACGCCCACGCGACAAGAAGACCAAAGCCCGTGTAGATCAAGGCGAAGACCCACAGTGGCGCCTCGTAGTACAGCACGCGCTGCACCCAGTGTTCGATGAAGCTGCTCGAGTACGCAGACTGGCCGCCTTGGGTGCGAAGCCATGACTCAAGGATCGTCAGAGGGCAGTATTGCCCGAGCCAGGCCTGCAGGGCGACGACCACGATGGCGAGCAAGTGCGACAGGCGTAACCAGAACCCGTTTACCCACGACCACCCCGCCCTGTTCCCGATGATGATGGCCGGCAGGCCCAGCACCACGAACAGGACGACGCCGAAGTGCAGCAGAAGGACCGCGTCCGCGAGGGCTTTGTATGGCAACGGCTACTCCTGATCTGGGTCCATCGCAATGATCAGGCGAACGGCCCGACACCTCTCTCGTCCGGCTGCGGTGCCGCCTGAATGGACGGCGCCGGGCAGAGTCTTGCGATTTCGTGAAAGCGTTCTTCCTGACGCTTCTGCGGCGCTGATGCCGCGCCATTGTCGGCCCTGACGCACAGCAAGCTTTCTTCCACGGCCCAGATTGAACGCAACATTCTCATCGGGATCCCTCCGAACCGTGGACGCACGCATTGGCGATGCACCCACCGTTCAAGCGCAGCGACTGCGAGCCCACACACCACGGAGAATAGTCCCGGCTGCGTTGTGGGGCCAGACCGATTGACACGCGTTTGAAGAACCAATCGACGCTGACCTCATTGAGTTGCCCCCATTGATTCCTGCCAATGCGCCCACGTCATCCACGATGTGTCGCACACCTGTTCCACGTCCTGTCCTGCCCCAGTTGATTGAAGCACTTTGCTGCGCTGCGTGCTGATTGATCAAAGAGCTTGTCGCAGAAAAGGCGCCTTGAGCCAGAACGCCCGTGCCTGAAGGATTCCGGGTACGCCATGCACAAGTCCATTCGCATTTTCTCCGAGAGTGGCCCGTCGATTGCTATGGATGGGAAAACAAGAGCACTTTTCCACCCGAGGAGACATTGATGGAGCATGGTCAAAAGGACGGCACGGCCAGTTGCGGTGCCATGTGCAACAAGACAAGACGCACGGCACTCAAGCTGTGTGCCGGTGCAGTGGTGGGCTGGGTGACCGCGCCCCGGAACAATGCGATGGCCGATACGCCGGACAGCGATCAACTGCAGATCGGTGACCGCCTGGTGGTCGCGGATGCCGAAACCGGCGCGCACAAACCCCTCGCACTCAGCGAGCTGACGGTCGGCGGCAAGCCGGTCATTGCCTACCCCTTCGATGCGGCCAGCGGCACGATCAGGGACGGGTCGCGACTGAACCGCGTGCTGCTGCTGCGGCTCGATCCGAGTTCGCTCGATGAGCGCACCCGGGCCATGTCTGCAGACGGCGTGCTTGCCTACTCCGCCGTGTGCACCCACCAGGGGTGTGACCTGGCCGAGTACAACCCGACCGAAAACGTCCTGTTCTGCTTTTGCCATTTCTCGACCTTCCGGCCGACGCACCGCGGAGAAGTTGTCTCAGGCCCCGCGCCGCGCAATCTGCCGATGCTGCCGCTGCGCCTTGAAGGCGGTCAGCTGGTCGTCGCCGACGCCTTCACGTCACGACCCGGCGCGACGCTCTAACGCAAGCCCCCCGCTTTTTTCAGCACGATCCACCGCAAGGACTGGAGGAGACACCACATGTACAAGAACCTGAAACCCCTCGCTTTCGCACTGGCATTGGCGCCCGCAGTGGCCATGGCCGCGCTGCCGCCCTACGCGTCCGTGAGCGACAAGAGACTGGAGCAGCCCGAGGCCAACAACTGGCTGTCGTATCGGGGCAACTACGCAGGCTGGGGCTTCAGCCCCCTCAAGCAGATCACTTCGGAAAACATCAGCAAGCTGACGCTGGCCTGGTCGTATTCCACCGGGATGACCGAGGGACACCAGTCCCCGCCGATGGTCAACAACGGCTACATGTACGTGACCACGCCGAACAATCAGGTCATTGCCTTCGAGGCGGCCACGGGCAAGGAGCTGTGGCGCTACAAGAAGTCGATTCCCGAGGAACTGCAGCAGCTGCACCCGACCAACCGTGGCGTGGCGCTCTATGGCGACCGGCTCTACCTGGCCACCACCGATGCCAACCTGATTGCACTCGACGCCAAGACCGGCAAGGAGATCTGGCGCACCCAGGTGGCCGACTGGAAGGCCGGCTACTACATGACGCTTGCACCGCTGGCGGCCAAGGGCAAGATCATGGTCGGTTCCTCCGGTGGCGAATACGGCATCCGGGGTTTTGTGGCGGCCTTCGACGCCGAAACCGGCAAGGAAGCCTGGCGGACCTTTACCGTGCCGGCACCGGGCGAACCCGGCGGTGAAACCTGGCCTGAGGGGACGTACAAGCATGGCGGCGGATCGGTGTGGATCACCGGCTCCTACGACAGCGACACCAACATCGCCTACTGGGGCGTGGGCAATGCCGGACCGTGGATGCCCGACACCCGGGCAGGCGACAACCTCTATGCCAACTCGACCATCGCGCTCGACGTCGATACCGGCAAGCTCAAGGGCCACCACCAGTATCACTGGAACGATGCCTGGGACTGGGACGAGGTGTCCGCGCCGCTGCTGATCGACATCGATTACAAGGGACGCAAGGTGAAGTCCCTGGTCCATGCCGCACGCAACGGTTACCTGTGGCTGCTCGACCGCGAGAAAGGCGGCAAGATCGGCTTCGTCGATGCGTGGCCGTTTGTGGATCAGAACGTGTTCAAGAGCATCGACCCGAAGACGGGCCGCCCCACCTATGCAGAAGAGCACCGGCCGGGCACGGGCAAGACGGTGAGCTTCTGTCCGTCGCTGTGGGGTGGCAAGGACTGGCCGCCCGAGGCCTACAACCCGGACACCGGGCTGCTCTACATCCCCGCCAACAACCACCTGTGCTCCGAACTCACGGGAGAGCCGACCAAGTACCAGAAAGGCCAGCTCTATCTGGGCGTGTCCTTGCAGAACGTGCTCACCAACGTGCGCATGACAGAAGAGTCGCGGCAGTCGGTGGGTGAAGTCCAGGCCTGGGACCTGAAGACGGGCAAGAAGGTCTGGACCCACACTTACCCCGAGATGAACTGGGGGCCGCTGCTGACCACGGCCGGCAACCTCGTCTTCGGTGGCGGCACCAACGACCGCATGTTCCGCGCCTTCGACGCGAGCAACGGCAAGATGCTGTGGCAGTACCCGGCGCCGTCGGGCGTCACCGGCGTGCCGTCCAGCTTCGAGGTCGACGGCGAGCAGTACATCGCCGTGCAGGCCGGCTGGGGCGTCGATGCCCAGCGCATGCAGGGTGCCTTCGACGCCGTGCTGCCGCACAAGACCGTCGTTCCCCAGGGCGGCGTCGTGATGGTGTTCAAACTCGCCAAATAAGCCGCAACCCGTTCTGACGGGCACTCCCGGCCCGCCCACCCGGCGGGTCGAGGGGGCCTGTTGCCCAGACTCTGATCGAGACGGACCGGTTCGCCGGCCCGTTGCAGAACACAACAAAGGAAACAGTCATGAAACTGCTACATGCCCTTGCCCTGAGCATTGCCCTGCTGGTGGCCGTGTGGGTCTACCTGAGCGTCGGCAACCCCGAGTTCCGTTTCGTCCCCTGGATCGGCTTCGTTGCCTGGGCGGCCTTCTTCGCGGCCGGCGGCGGTGCCGACGGGGTGCGCAAATCGGTCGCGGCGGGCCTGGCGGGTGCGGTGCTGACAGCGCTCACGCTGTTCGGCGTCGACGCGCTCGGTGGCGGACTGCCAACGCTGATCGTGCTGGTGGCCATCCTGGCCTTCCTGCTGGTGGCGATGGCCGACATCACCGCGCTGGCCTACACCCCCGCCGCCTTCATGGGCGCCGCGTGCTTCTTTGGCTCGGGCGCCAAGCTCGACACCAGCGCACTCTTTGTTTGCCTCACCTGGTGCCTCGGCGTCTTCTTCGGACTCGCGTCGGAGCAGGTCGGCAAGCGCCTGGCACGCGCGGCCTGAGCCCGGCCTGCATCCGGCCTGAATCCGCCCCCACCCAAGCATTCACGCAAGCCGACATGCCACACCCATTTCTCTGGAGACACAAATGACAAGACAACTCGAAAACTTCATCGACGGCCGCTTCGTCAGCGGCGATGGCCTGGAACACATTGACGTGCGCAATCCCGCCAACAACGAGCTGCTGGCCCGCGTCCCGCTGTCCGACCAGGCCGTCGTGGACGAGGCACTGCTGGCGGCGAAACGCGCACAGCCGTCCTGGGAGGCGCTGCCCGCGATCCAGCGCGCGGGCTACCTGCGCAAGATCGCCACCCTCATCCGCGCCAACGCCGCCGCCCTGGCCGACACCATCACCCGCGAACAGGGCAAGGTGCTCGGACTGGCGCAGGTCGAAGTCGCCTTCACCGCCGACTACATCGACTACATGGCCGAGTGGGCGCGACGCATCGAGGGCGAGGTAATCCCCAGTGACCGCGCCGGCGAAAGCATCTTCCTGATGCGGCGCGCGATCGGCGTGACTGCCGGCATCCTGCCCTGGAACTTCCCCTTCTTCCTCATTGCGCGAAAGATGGCACCGGCGCTCATCACCGGCAACACCATCGTGATCAAGCCCAGCGAAGAGACGCCGATCAACGCCTACGACTTCGCCCGCCTGGTCGCGCAGGCCGAGCTGCCGCCGGGCGTGTTCAACCTGGTCGGCGGAAATGGCGCCGGCGCCGGTGCGCACCTGTCCGAGTCGCCCATGGTCAACATGATCAGCTTCACCGGCAGCGTCGCCACCGGCAAACGCATCATGGCGGCAGCGGCCCCGAACCTGACGCGCCTCAACCTCGAGCTGGGTGGCAAGGCCCCGGCCATCGTGACCGCCCAGGCGGATCTCGACATGGCGGCCAAGGCCATCTGCGACTCGCGGGTGATCAATACCGGGCAGGTGTGCAATTGCGCAGAGCGCGTCTACGTGGAGCGTGCAGTCGCGCAGTCATTCATCGAGAAGGTGACGGCGCGCATGGCGGATGTGCGCTTCGGCGACCCCCTGGCCGACCCGACGGTGCACATGGGGCCGCTGGTCAACCGCCAGGGGCTGGACAAGGTCGCGGCAATGGTCGAGCGCGCACGCGGCGCCGGCGCTGAAGTGATCCTCGGCGGCAGCGTCGCGCCGGGCGACCAGGGTTATCACTATTTGCCGACGGTGATGATCAACTGCCGTCATGACATGGAGATCATGCGCGCCGAGATCTTTGGTCCGGTGCTGCCAATCCAGGTTGTCGACAGCCTCGACGAGGCGATCGCCCTGTCCAACGACTCCGAGTTCGGCCTGACCTCGTCGATCTTCACCCGGGACCTGAAGGAAGCCATGGCCGCGTGCAATGGCCTGCGCTTCGGCGAAACCTACGTCAATCGTGAGCATTTCGAGGCCATGCAGGGCTTTCATGCCGGACGGAGACATTCCGGAATCGGTGGCGCTGACGGCAAGCATGGCCTGCTCGAATACACCGAGACGCAGGTGGTGTACATGCAGCACGGCTGAGGCCAGAGCAGATCGAGGGCCGAAGTCTCAATGAAACATCCCTTGGCGGCCGTGTGCACACGGTCGCCCTTTTTCCATCGGGCGCGATGAAGGTGCGCCACAAAGAATCACGACTTGCGACGACTGCGGGTGATATCTAGGATACTGAGCAATAAATCAAAATATACATAACGGCCCTGGCCAAGACCCAGCGGCCGAAGCGGGAGACAAAATGATAAATGCGTTTTCAGGCGCAAGCTGGGATTGCCATGACATGGCAGATCCTGCACCTGCCAATCTGAGCACACGGCTGGCCCAGTCACGACGACGCTCGCTCGAAAGACACCGGCTCGACGCCCGGAGCCGTGGTACTGAAAACGTCCTGTCCGGCTCGCAACTGTCCCGCATCCGGGAACGCAACGAGGCACTGCTGAGGGTCGCGGTGCCTGGCGTCGACTGGTTGCACCGGCAGCTGGGCGATCTGGGATACTGCCTGCTGCTGACCGATGCCACCGGCGCCACGCTCGAGGTGCGCGCCACCGGACAGCGTGCCAGCCAGTTCGCGTCGGCAGGACTGCGCGCCGGGGCGTGCTGGTCGGAGGACACTCAGGGCACCTGCGGTGTTGGCACCGCCCTGGCCGATGGCGAACCGGTGCTCGTTCACGGCGATCAGCACTTCCTGGTCCGCAACCATGGCATCAGTTGCACCGCGGTGCCCCTGTTCGGCCCGGAGCAGCAGTTGCTCGGTGTGCTCAACGCAACCGCCTGCACACAGGATGCGCAAAAGCTCGGCCTGTCCCTGGCCTACCGCCTCACCTTGCAGACCGCGGCCCGGATCGAGCAATCCGTGTTCATGTCGCATTTCGCCGATCACTGGGTCGCGCGTGTCACCCAGCAGCACAACGACTGGGACGCCAGCCCCGCCGACCTGATCGCCTTCGACGAGGGCGGGCGCGTCCTCGGGGTGAGCCGGCAGCTGAAGCAGCGCCTCGGCAATGACGCGTATTTCGTGGACGAGATCCTCCATCACTCCGTGAGCGGCCTGGTCGAATTCGCCCGCGCCCATCCGGGAACGCCCATGAGCCTGGAGATGGACGGCAAGAACACGCTGCTTTCCGCACTGATCAGCGCCCCCAGGAAAGTGCCAGGCCATCGGTCAATGCTGGCCGCCGCCAGGCCTGCTGCGCGGGCCAACGCGGACAACGCCGAGATGGGCATCGAGGGAGAGCATCGGCTCGAACTGCTGGTCAATGGCAAGGTCCCGATTCTGTTGCTCGGTGAGACCGGCTCGGGAAAGGAGTACACCGCAAAGAAGATTCACTCACGCAGCCAGCGACGGGATCAGCCCTTTGTCGCCATCAACTGCGCTGCGATTCCCGAAACCCTGATCGAGAGTGAGCTCTTCGGTTATCGGGGCGGTGCGTTTACCGGCGCGCTTGCAAAAGGCTGCGTCGGCAAGATTGCGCAAGCCGACGGCGGCACGCTGTTCCTGGACGAAATCGGCGACATGCCGCTGGCCCTGCAGACGCGCCTGCTGCGCGTTCTGGCTGAAGGCGAGGTGCTGGCGCTGGGCGCCTCCAAGCCGCAGGTGGTGGACATCTCGGTGATCTGCGCGACCCACCGTGACCTGGGCGCCATGGTCCGCGAAGGACGCTTTCGTGAAGACCTCTACTATCGCCTGAACGCGGCAACCGTCAAACTGCCGCCCCTGCGGGAGCGCAAGGATATTGCCGACCTCATTCGCAGCGTGTTTTCCGAAGAATGCAAAACGGTCGGCCGTCAGCTGTCCATGTCGGCAGAAGTGCTGGCCGGACTGGTCGAGCACGCATGGCCGGGCAACATCCGTGAGTTGCGCAACGTGCTTCGCTACGCGATTGCGGTCTGCCCGCAGGCGGAAATGAGCTGGGCTCACTTGCCCGAGTCCTTCCAGAGTGAAGCGCTCAATGAAGTGGCGGACCGGCGCCGGGCGCAGCTCCGCGGCCATGTCGTCACCGGCCAGGCTTCGGAGCGGGAACTGATCCTCGACGCCCTGAAACGCACCAACGGGTGCGTCAGCGCCGCCAGCCGCTTTCTCGGCATCTCGCGCTCCACGCTCTATCGTCGCCTCAGCGAGCACGGCGTCGACGTCACGTTCCGGCCAGGACCATCGAATACGGCAAGCTCGTAAGCCCGCCCCAAGGCCCCAACGTCTTTGCGCAGGAGAGACACCGCATCCATTGAGACATGGGCAGACAAGGGCAACTGCGGTGAGACGCCCAACCCTGGAGTCAAGCCGCGCGCTCGGGCGCGGGTTTGAAAGAACGGTCTGGGCGCACGCCGATTGGATAAAGGGCATCAAGCAAGAGCACCGGCAGTCTCTTCACGGCTCGCACAGAAAGATCTCCACCCGCTCCTTTCCCTTGCCAATGTTATTTCGCCGGAGTCTGATCTGGCCGACCTCTCCTGTTGATCGAACGTGAGTGCCGCCACACGGGACGCGGGAGAAGCCCTGGATCTCCCAGTACCTTCTTTCATTCGGAACATCATCGAAGCCGGTCGTGATCTCCCGGTTCGACGAGATGATCCGGTTCGCCATGTCGGAAAAATCGGGAAGGCGTGGAGCGATATTCTCAGGCCACGCAAAATCGATCCGGGCTTTATCCGGCGCGATGTGAGCCCCCACCTTGCCCACGCCATCCAGCGCTCTGTAGAACAGCTCAAGAACCAGCTCTGCTGCAAAATGCAGGCGCATCAGTCGATAGCGCCGTTCCCATTCGATCTCGACCTGCACGGGCTGACCAACCTGCAGCCCGTGAGACGGCGGCAGCGTATAGACAATCCGCGCCCCCTCCTTCCGTGCCGCGAGCACCGGGTGACCTGCAATCAAACCGTGGTCGCTCTCTTGCCCACCCGAAAAGGCAAAGAAGATTGTCGACGCCAGTTCGATATCATCGCCCTTAACCGACGACACACTGGTTTGATGCGAGACCGCGTACGGGTCATCCCAGAAGACTTTCCTTGTCATACCTTCTCTGAATCGTGCTGCGTCCTGACGCCAGCGAATCAAGAGATCCACAGGGGCGATCAATGCGATCAGCCCCCATTGATCGACGTCGGAACCCGCCCGCCAGAACACGAACTCATTGAGGCTTCACCCGAAGCGAGGACATGATCGCCTTGCCCGTGGGCAGCCACTTCTTCGAGTAATCCGTCGTCGTATTGAACGCGACCATCAGCATTCGGCCGCTGACCGACGTCGCGTACATGATGTTGTGAATCTTCGTGTCGATTGCCGGCGTAATCATCTCGAAAACAATGAATACGCTTCCGTTCTGCTCGATGACTTCATCCCTGATCCACTCCGCCGAGGGGTAGAGGTTGTGAAAGGATTGCGAGAGCACGACATGCGCCTCTTTCAACTCGTGCGGCTGCAAGGCGTTGTTCGTATGGTTGAACGCCAGCGTCACCCGCCCGGTGTCGTCACTCAGCACCTCGGTCGGTCGTCTTGAGCTCGGATACTTCAGTTCGAGCAGCCTCGCCGGCATCGGACCGAAATTCTCCGGCGCGAGAATCGACACTCTGCCGTTCAGCGCATCCCTGTGAACCAGGCCCGCAGCAAAAGACAGCGACGAACACCACAACGCAAAACACAGCACAAGAAGTCTCATCGCATCGTCCTGTACACGACTTGTCACCTGCTTTGATCGGGTCGCGGCTCAGGCCCTGCCATCTGCGTCGGCGACGACGAACTCCCTTACACGAACCTCGACGATCGAATCCATGAGGGCCGCGTCGGGCCCTGATTCGCGGAACCGGGTCAGATCGCCCCGTGTTTCCCATTCTTCATAGACGTTGATTCGATTCGGGTCAATGAGGTCTGCAGACACCGCGAAATCGCGGCATCCCGCCGCACATCGCGCCAGTCGGACAGCGGGCTCCGAGGCCGCGAGAAACCGATCCCGAGCCCCATTTTTCAGGATGAGATGGCCTGCAACGATCACCATTTGCGCATCTCCTTGTGCCCCCGTTCAACGCAGGCACGCGAAGGGCCGGGCCCGGTGCTCACGTGCATTTCCCGCCGCAGCTCGACGACGAAATACGATGGTAATCACTGACCGTGGCGTCGGTGATCTCGACATGACAGCATGCCAGCACCTTGTCCTTGAGCATCGCACGCGCACGCACAACCCGGCTCTTGATCGCCGACACCGACACGCCCTGCCTCTCGGCGACCGAGCGCATCGTTTCACCCTCGAAGTCGGTCGCGATCAGCGCCTCCCGGTAGCGCGGCGCAAGCTGATCCACGAAAGGGCGCAGGCAGGCCGAAAGTGCCTGATGCATTCGCATGTCGTCGCGCTCGGCACTGGGCATCTCTTCGTCGAGCGCCTCCATCGAAACGCCTGCGCTGCGGTAGTGGTCTGCAACCGCCGTTCGAGCGGTGGCATAGAGCCATCCCGTCAGGTTGTCGATGTGACGTCCGGCCTGCTGTGACGCGAGTGCCTTCACGAAAACATCCTGCAGCAAGTCCTCTGCCTGCGCGGGGTCGGGAACACGCCGGCGCAGATAGCTGCGCAGGCTTTGCCGCAAGCGGGCAAAAGCCGCGCCGAGGTCGTCATCTGCCGCTTGCATGGTTCTGCGGTCTCAGCGGCAACACGAATCCTGATTCCGCCCCGCCACACCCGGCACGCAGCAGGCAGCAGACGCTTGCGTTGCGGCGGCATCCGGCGCATCCGAGGGGGCACAGCACGCGCCCACTTGCACTGCAGCGTCTTCACCATAGGTCGCGATGTCACCCATCGTGAAAAAGTGCTCCCACGCCACCCCCTGAGGGTCGACCGTCCAGTGCTTCTCACTCCTGGCGTAGCAGCAGTTTGCCTCGCCCTGATCCAGCGTCATGCCGCCAGAGGCATCGTCGGCCAGCGCCTTGAGGCCCGCGAGCTCTTCCGGGGAATCGGTTTGCATGCCAAAGTGGTTAAGGCCGGTCGCGTGCCCCCGCGCAGAGATGGCGAAGTTCAGGCGTGGATCATCGAGCATCCACTTCGCGTAGTCCTGCTGCTGCTTCGACGGGCTTTGCCCGAAAAGTTTGCTGTAGAAGGCGATGCTTGTCGCGAGATCGTCGACCGCAAGGTGTACGTGAAAGCGTTTCATTTGAGACTCCCGTCAAGGTTGAGTGACGCATCGTGCCCGATGCTCCTGTATAGACGGAAAACCGGGCAAATGGTCGCAACAGGCACCGGACACACGCAATCAATCGACGCTGACCCTTTGATCCAGAATGCGATAACGTATGATGACCAGCGCATCGACTGCCGCTTTCCCGAGTCCCTCAACGGTATCAGCGCGCCGCAGCCGGACGCGGAACACATCGATGAACATGAACACCCAGGGCTTCCCGAAGCATCAGATGCTGCCCGGCTCCGCGGGAGGGTCGTCAAAAGCATGGGGCACGACGCGAAAGTGACAGACATGATCACCTTGAATACATGCAGACGCTGGCTTGGCGTCCTCTTCCTGTGCATCGCACCGACCGTCGCGCACGCAGCACCACCCTTGCTGGCAACCGGTGTGTACATGCAGGCAATCCGCGACATTCCGCGCAAGGACGTCGAGATTACCGTGCGTTTCTGGGTCGAAGAGATTGCAGACAAGGCGGGCGTAACGATCAAACCCATCCAGCTCTACGACGACCTGAGCGACTTGAAACGTGACGTTGTCGCGGGCAAGGTCAATTACATCGTCGGCACGCCAATGGGGCTCGTGCAACACTTCTCCGACGAGGATCTGGCAGGTGGTTTTACCGGCGCAGGCGCACCAAACGACGCCCTCATCCTGGTGGTCCGGCGCGATGCCGGAATCAAAACCCCGAGAGACCTGGCGGGGCGACGCGTGCAGTTGCGCGAGCGCGACGAGTTGAGCGAAATCTACCTCAACACCCTGCTCAGGAGCAGCGGTGTTTCCCCGTCGCAGCTTGAAGCCGTATCAACACAGAAAAACGCCAACGCGCTGGTGCTGAAGCTGTTCTTCAATCAATGCGATGCCGCGCTGATCACGCGCAATGCGTTCGAGGTCGCCGCCGAGCTGAACCCGCAGATCAGGACGCACCTGCAAGTGCTCGATGCCTATTCCTTTGAAGATTACAGGGACAACATCGGCCTGTTCAGCTCAAGCGTAAGCACCGAAGACCGGGAGGCGCTGATCGCAGCTGCATTGAAGGTGGAAAACACCCCCCGCGGCCGCCAGCTCCTCGAAATATACCGGACCGACAGGCTGATACTGTCCCACGCTTCCGATCTCCGCAGCTATCGTGCCCTGCTGGCCACGCACAACAAGCTCGCGAGCAACGGCCGCTGACCTCACCAGTTTCACTCGACCACCAGGCGGCAGAGCACCGTGTTGCTTTGCTCAAGATCGGGCCCCCAGATCAGCCTGGCCTCGCTTACCCAGTCGATTCGGTCATAGCCACCCTTCGGCCTGACTTCGCTTTCGGAATAGATGCTCGCCTGCGGCCAGCCCGATGCGTCAAAGCCGGCTCGATCCCAGCCATCGGGCACCGCTTTCACCTCAAAAGCGCACGCCCCTTCGCCCGCAACGGGGTTTGCCTCGCGTGCGCAGGACTTGTCCAGTGGTGCGCTGTGAACAACCAGGCAGCGCCACGCCGCGTTGCTGACCGCGACCGTCGCCCCCGAAGCATCCTTGATCTGCACGATAACGCCCCCGTCCCCCATCTGCTGCCGCCGGGTGCCGATATATTCCAGACCGGAATCGTTCTCCTTGAAGTCCTTGGCCACAAGGCCGATGACGAAAGGCCGCGTGGCAACGAACTCAAAGCGCTCGGCATTGAACGAGCGCTCGGTCGTAATGGGTACGCTGTCCTCCGCGACTTGCACCCCATTGATCCGCATTTCAAACCAGTTGTCGGCCCAGACGTCTGCACGATAGGTCTCGGCAGAGAGGGCTACCGGGGAGAGGCAGAGCAATGCGAGGGAGGCGATGGCGCGTTTCATTGGGGAATCCTTATGAGGGGTTCCCAAAGTCTAGCTGCATTGGAAAAATTTTCCGATGCGTAGTTTGAGTGACGTTCCGTCGGGAACAAGCGCGGACCTGTCGCGAACGAGGTCGTGCTAATGCGATCCGGCCGCCTTGAGTGAGCTGTCGTTCTCCGCAATCGAACGACTCTGACCCCTTTGATCCGCTCTAGGGTTCAATCGTCATGCTCCAGAGTGATGACGACATTTCCCCTCTTGCGTCCGGTGTCGACGTAGCGGTGGGCCTCGGCAATTTGCTCGAACGGATAGCGCCGATCAATAACCGGTTTGAATTCTCCCGCCTGGGCCAACCCCGCGAGAAATCGCAAATCTTCCGTACGCACAGAGACGGGGCCGGCGATGACCTTCTTGCTGCTCGTCATCGACACCCATGGAGCTCGAAGCATTTCGGGCAGCCCAGCCAATACCAAAAGAAGGCGTCCTCCTTCTTTCAACGAAGCCTTACTGCGGGAGAATGGCGCCGTGCCGACGGTATCGACAATGACATCATAGGTCTCACCATTCTTAGTGAAATCCTCTTTGGTGTAGTCAATAACATGGCTGGCGCCCAGCGATCTGACCAACGCCATGTTCGCGGTGCTGCACACCCCGGTCACCTCTGCGCCGAAGTGCCTGGCAAGCTGTACCGCAGCGGTGCCCACACCTCCGGAAGCACCATTGACCAGTATTTTTTCCCCGCTTTGAAGTTCTCCTCTGCGCAAGAAATCCAACGCCGTCGTTCCGCCAAAAGACAGCGCGGCGGCTTCGTCGTAGGACAAGCTGGGCGGCTTAAGTACCACCGCACCGTCTTGCGGCATGCATTTGTACTCGGCATGACAACCCATACTGACATCGCTAAACGCGAACACCTCGTCGCCGATCTTGAAATTCCTGACGTCCTTGCCGACCGACTCAATGACCCCGGCCGACTCCGACCCCAGTATGGGCTGTCTGGGTTTCGACACACCAAATACCAAACGCGTGATGAGCCCGAAACCGGCAGGCACATTGAGGCTTCGCACCCTCCAATCGCCTGATGTGACCGTTGTCGCATGAATTCTGATCAGGACTTCGTTGTTCTTGGGCGTGGGTTTTTCGACCTCCCTCAACTGAAGAACCTCGGGCGGCCCATATCGCTCATACACGACTGCTTTCATAGGCTATCGCCCTCGATGGGTGCGTGTTGAACTTTTAATCAAGTGTGCGCCTATAGGCACATACGTCAAAATGAACGTACTGCATAACGAAAAGCTCACCGGTGGCGGGCCGCAGGCACGCGATCCGGTGCAGAGCCAGGTTAGGCGCCACCATCAGTGGCTGGGACGAATTGGACTATGGTCATTGAGTCACCAAGCAAGGACAGGCCCATTGACTCACTCTTTGTTTCCGTGCTTGGCTGGGCCTCGATCTCCTTGATGGTCTCGAGCAGGGAAGTGACGCGCTCGCTGCTTTGAGCTGGCTCCCGTTGCTGAATCTGCACTAAAACTCGCTCTGCGAAGCTACTTGCGCTTATCGATTTACCATCAACTGGCTCGCTGCACCAAATAGGCTGCGCATTCTTTTGATCGAAATAGATGTAGTGCTTGCTGTTGTCCCCGAAACTCCCAGGACAAGATGTCATGTCGACAAGTTGAAGGGTATCGAGCGATGCATCGACCTCATACAAATCCGCTTTGTCAAAAATCATTGGACAGGCGTAGTAGACCAAGGCTCCGTCGTTTTGGCTTAATCTGTGCAGCAACTCATGCTGAGAGAAACCAGTGCGATCATTCTTGGTCGTGTCGAGAGTTGCGCGATAGTGCGGCTTGCTCTTTATTGAGGCCGGTGTCTTTGCCTGTCGCTTGTTTAGCTCCGTAACAACTTTGTATTGAAGAAAATAAGCTAGAAACTTGCTCGGTAGCTTGTAACCCGACGTGAGCGCACTCTGCTTTAGCAGTGAAAAAAACTCTTCGTCGGTGTACTGCGTCACTGCGAAAGCTTGGTCAAAGCCGAGAAAGACTTCGCGTTGCGGGGAGTATTTGTAGAAATTGAAGTGCCCGTTCGTCCCGAGGCCGTATGTGGACCGAATGAGATCCATCATTGGCCGGTGATAGTGCATTTCAAGGACCGTTTCTGTAATTGCCATTGCGTTCTTTACTCGTCTCAAGTCACTTGTTCATTCGCCGGGCCTAACGTTCGAGTTAGCCTGCCGTAGCGGGTCTGGTTGAACGAGGGATTAGGCCTCAACCCACACCCGCGAACTTGAGTACTGCAATTATGGCTGCTGGAATCGCGAGCCCAAAGCTTAGCCACTTGAGCCGCATTTCCCACGTCGCCCGGCTGTCTGCTTTCGCCCGAAGGACATCCTCACGCTGTCTTTGAAAGGAGGCCAGATGCCACTTCGCGAGGGCGTACAACAGTTCTTCTGGTAGATTCTTTACTCCAATCCTTGGACCGATTGGCAGCTTACTCTCCACCCACGCGTGAAGAGTCATTTCATCAAGCCTCTGAAACAGTGGGGCCAGCTTCTTCATCGCCTCGGCCTCAGCTGGTGTCCGTGATGCGGCGGAGATTGCCCCGTACACAACATCGTTCGCCAGGTATCCGCGCCAAAGCGTTTGCTCGAACAGCGGCTCAGTAACGATGGTCAGGCCGCGACAGGTGCCTGCCATGTAAGCTGCCCACGCAGCTTGCGGCGTGTCGTTGCTCTCTAGGGCCGTTTCCAAGACCTTGGCGAAGGAACCGAGCGACGCCGCGTGGAACTCCCGTGAGTCCGTCTTGTCGCGTATACGGTCCCAACCCTTCTGCGCATCCGAATCCTTATCAAGATCCAGATCCTTAAGCAGTGGCGAAGCCTTCAGAATCGCATCCGCCTCGGCCTCAAGCGACTTCAGAAGGTCTTTGACCTCCTCCTTAGACTTCGGGTGTTGGCTGAAGAAAAACTGCTTCAATAAGAACTGAAGGCCCGGCCTGAAAAGCTTTCCTCGTCCGTTTGGCTCGAGCGACAGCTGGATGAAGCCGGCAGGAATCGTGAAGCGCTCGCCCGCCTCGACTTTGATTCCGCCACTCTCAGGATCATGCCGAACGTAGTAAGCCGTGCGGCCGCATTTAGTGCAGTCGCTTGACAGATGTGGGGTCTGCAACGGCACGAGGCTGCGGGCGCAGTAGGCGCAGAAGCGTTCGACAAGCTCAGGTGGTCGCATTGAGGCCTAACGTGCTAGCTCAGCCGACGGCAGACAGCGTAGCTGGCCGAAGGTCGGCTGGAGCGGAAAGTTAGAGTTTGCTCTCACATTGGGCTCTTGAATTGCGAGTGCGCATATCTATATTTTGGCGTCTCGCTCTTGGGGTTATACGCGGCTGCGTCGTTATCTTTTGCGACCCTCGCTCCAAGTATGTCTCGGGCCTCTCCAAGGGACCAAATCGTGGAGAGATCGTTTGTCAAACTTCTGTAGGCTGCCCCAAAGCCAAGAGGTCTTTTTATTTGCGACAAAAACGCTGGCAGCGGAATCTCAAAATTGTAATCTGGAAGCGTCGGAAATCCTTTCAGAGCAGCGAAAGTGTTATACACATGAACCAATCTAGTGACGGGAAATCCTTGACGTGTGGCTATTCCGTATTTCACCCTCATTGCATCGGAGGATTTCTTTATGTCTTTGGTAATTTCTCCGGCGGCTTTGTTAGCCTCAGCAGAATCTGAATTATCTAGGTGATTTCTTACAGTACGGAGCTGTTCTCGTGCCTCGACGAATTCGCGCTCATCGCGTAACTTCAGAGCACTGTCCACAATCGTTGCAACGTCACCTGTCTGGCGCGCAAGCCATGCTCCAAACACCGGTAGATCAATTGCTGTTGCAGTTGATAGGGCGCCACCATGTACTTGCACTAGATCTGCAGAAAGACTAGATGAGAAGTGCTTCACTATATTTCTCGTGAAGTCCTGTCCGTAGCCGCATGTCTTCGTCAGGTAGTACTGCTGGTATGCCTGACGCACAGGGTAGAGAAATGTATCAGCTCGCAAATACTTGGCGGCTAATGAGTAGAAGATAGAACGATTTGCCAACCACACCAGAGCTGCGACAAAGGCAGTTACTGCGCCTGTTGTTCCGCCAGTACTTCCATCACCCCATTTAGCGCCCGGAACCTTATAACCCTTACTAATAGGCTGACCATATCGGTCAATTAGTTCAACACGGCCGGAGCTTCTATTTCCGGAGTCCTTTGCGTCATCAAGCTCGGAGAATATTCCAGCTGCTAAGTTTCCATACTTGGCGAATTCGACGCTGGTACTCTCCGCAAGGCCTTTAAGTGTCAGAAAATAGATACTGGAACTGATGTCCCATGTACAAATTACATGTGTTTGCAAAAAATTGAATAGATTCTTGAAGTCGTCGTCGGCGAACTCTCCGCCGCGAATCTGTGGCCGTAGATTGGCGGCAATTTGGGAGGCAGAATTGCTTATCTTGCCTAGGTTGTAATCGTTTGCATCGAGAAAACGGATAAAGGGAAATGCTGCAATACGTTCCTGTCTATGCGCAGGAATGTAGTCGTCAACTGCGACCAAGTCGTCGTAAAACAGGATCGCCTGTAACAGATTCTCTAGCGCGACGATATCCGTATCTACGGAATCGGTCGACTTAGTTTTCACTCGCCCAGTGAGCCTTTGTACTGCAGTTAGCGTTGCATTATCAATTATCGCGTAGGCCAAGAGGGTCTCCTCCACTCTAACGTGTTGTAGACAGCAAATCTGCTGTGTAAGTTGGAAACGCGCCATGTAAGGCCAGCGATCTGTCATGCTCATTTGTCATCGAAATCATCACCTTCCTTGCTATACTTTTTTTACGCACAGCACTTACACAACAGACAAAGGCATCATGCAGTCCGACAGCGTATCGGCCCCCCCGCCCCGCTTGCTCGATCAACTACGCGAACGCATCCGCTACAAGCACTACAGCATACGAACCGAACAGGCTTATGTCTATTGGGTTCGTGCATTCATTCGTCACCATGGGCTGCGCCATCCGGGTGAGCTGGGGGCAGTCGAGGTCGAGCACTTTCTTGCATGGCTGGCTAATGACCGGCAGGTTGCTCCATCGACCCATACCCAGGCATTGTCCGCGCTGCTTTTTCTTTACCGGGAAGTGCTCCGTATTGATCTACTCTGGCTGAAGGAGATTGGCCGTCCGAAGCAGCGCGAGCGCGTTCCTGTGGTGCTGTCGCGGACCGAGGTGACGCGCTTGCTGTCGGTGATGGAGGGCACCGAGGGCGATCTGGCTTCGACAGGCGTGCTTACACCGCCGGCAGTTTGGTTGCTGGCGCGACGAAGGAGCCTTACCTTGGAGTCACCTTTAGCTGGAGAGCGCAGATGAGCACAACTTCACTGAAACTGCCCGACGACGCAGAACGGCTTGCCGTCTCCGCAGCAATGCATCAGGGGATCACGCCAGATGCATTCATGGTTGAGGCGATCGGGACCACCGCACTGGCCGTAGAGAGGCGGCCTGGGTTTGTTGCCGATGCACTTGCGTCGAGAGACGAAACCCTGGCGTCCGGCAAGGGCTACGCTGCGGACGAGGTCAATGCCTACATCCGGGCGTGCGCAGACAAAAAAGCCCCCTCCCGCCCAGAGGACAAGTATTGGCGCGACTGATTCTCGCGATTCGCCACCAGCGCGAGGCAGGCTACGCCCCGCCTTAGTACTGACGGCGCATCCAGCCTGGATGCGCCGTCTCGCTTCAAAGCAGCGGTGCCAGCCAGCGCTCCGCTTCCGTCAGGCTCATGCCGGTGCGCTTTGCCCAGTCGGCCACCTGGTCGGAGCCGATCTTGCTGATCGCGAAATAGTGGCTTTCGGGGTGGGCGAAGTAGAAGCCGGATACGGCTGCTGCGGGGGTCATGGCCATGGACTCGGTGAGCCCCATGCCGGTGTTGGCGGGCACGTCGAGCAGCTGGAACACGGCCGCCTTGACGGTGTGATCTGGACACGCGGGGTAGCCGGGCGCGGGGCGGATGCCGCGGTATTGCTCCTTGACCAGCGCGGTGTTGTCCAGCGCTTCGTCCGGGGCGTAGCCCCAGTATTCCTTACGCACACGCTCGTGCAGCCATTCGGCGGTGGCTTCGGCCAGACGGTCGGCCAGGCTCTTGAGCATGATGGCGCGGTAGTCGTCGTGGGCGGCCTCGAATTCGGCCAGCTTGTGCTCGATACCCAGACCAGCCGTGACCGCGAAGGCGCCGCACCAGTCGCGCACACCGCTGGCCTTGGGGGCGACGAAGTCGGCCAGGCACCAGTGTGGCTTGCCGGCGGGGCGTTCGTGCTGCTGGCGCAGGCCGAACCAGGTCATCATTGCTGCGTCGCGGGATTCGTCGGCATAGAGTTCGATGTCGTCGCCCACGCTGTTGGCGGGGAAAAGGCCGAACACGGCCCGCGCCTGCACCCACTGCCCGGCGATGATGTCCTCCAGCATGGCCTGGCCGTCGGCAAACACTTCGCGCGCGGTTTCGCCCACGATCTCGTCACCGAGAATCTTCGGGAAGCTGCCCGCCAGATCCCAGGTCTGGAAGAAGGGCGCCCAGTCGATGTACTCGCGCAACTCGGCCAGATCGACGTCGAGCGCCACCACGCCCAGCGTGTTGGGCTCGGCCGGCACGTAGGCGGCGTCGGCCAGCGGGTTGAAGGCGTTGGCGCGCGCCGCCTCGAGGCTGACCAGTTGCACACCCTTCTTGTTGGCGTGCTGGGCGCGCAGCTTGTCGTAGTCGGCGGCGAGCTGAGACTTGAACTCGGCCGCGCCGCCCTCTGACAGCAACGCGGTGACCACGCCGACCGCGCGCGAGGCGTCGGGCACATAGACCACCGGCTGCCCGTAGTGCGGCGCGATCTTGATGGCGGTGTGGGCGCGGCTGGTGGTGGCACCGCCGATGAGCAGCGGCACGTCGAAGCCCTGGCGCTGCATTTCGGCGGCGACGTGGCTCATCTCCTCCAGTGACGGCGTGATGAGGCCGGACAGGCCGATGGCCTGGGCGCCGTGTTCGCGCGCGGCGTTGAGGATCTTCTCGGTCGGCACCATGACGCCGAGGTCGATCACTTCATAACCGTTGCAGCCGAGCACCACGCCGACGATGTTCTTGCCGATGTCGTGCACATCGCCCTTCACCGTGGCGATGACGATACGGCCCTTGCTGGTGGAGCCGGTGCGCAGCTTTTCCGCTTCGATGTAGGGGATGAGGTGGGCGACGGCCTGCTTCATGACGCGGGCGGATTTCACCACCTGCGGCAGGAACATCTTGCCCGCGCCAAAGAGGTCGCCAACCACGTCCATGCCGGCCATCAGCGGGCCTTCGATCACGGCCAGCGGCGGCTTGCCTGCGGCTTCGAGCTTGGCGCGCACCTCTTCGGTGTCGGCCACGACGAATTCGGTGATGCCCTTGACCAGCGCGTGCGACAGGCGCTTTTCGACATCCCATTCGCGCCAGGCGAGATCCGGCCCCTTGTCCTTGACCTGACCTTTGACCGACTGCGCGATTTCGACCAGCGCCTCGCCGGCACCGGGCTTGCGGTTGAGCACCACGTCCTCGACCGTTTCGCGCAGGGCGGGGTCGAGGTCGTCGTACACGCCGAGCATGCCGGCATTGACGATACCCATCGTCAGGCCCGCCTTGACCGCGTGATACAGGAAGACGGTGTGAATGGCCTCGCGCACCGGGTCGTTGCCGCGGAAGGAGAAGGACACGTTGGAGACGCCGCCCGAGGTCTTGGCGTGCGGCAGGTTCTGCTTGATCCAGGCCACGCTCTGGATGAAGTCGACCGCGTAGTTGTCGTGCTCTTCGATACCGGTGGCGATGGCGAAGATGTTGGGGTCGAAGACGATGTCTTCCGGCGGGAAGCCGATGCCCGTGAGCAGCTTGTAGGCGCGTTCGCAGATCTCGATCTTGCGCGCGTAGGTGTCGGCCTGGCCCTTCTCGTCGAAGGCCATCACGATCACGGCGGCGCCGTAACGACGGGCCAGCTTGGCCTGGCGCAGGAAGCTCTCCTCGCCCTCCTTCATCGAGATGGAGTTGACCACCCCCTTGCCCTGGATGCACTTCAGGCCGGCCTCGATCACGTCCCACTTGGACGAGTCGAGCATGATGGGCACGCGCGAGATGTCCGGCTCGGTGGCGATGAGCTTGAGGAAGCGCTCCATGGCGGCCATCGAATCGAGCATGGCTTCGTCCATGTTGATGTCGATGATCTGGGCGCCGTTCTCCACCTGCTGGCGTGCAACCGCGAGCGCATCATCGAAGCGGCCTTCGAGGATCATGCGGGCGAAGGCCTTGGAGCCGGTCACGTTGGTGCGCTCGCCGACGTTCACAAACAGGCTGTCGGCGCTGACGTTGAAGGGCTCGAGGCCCGACAGGCGCATCTTCTTCTCGATCTCGGGCACGACGCGCGGCGGCAGCTTGGCCACGGCCTGGGCGATGGCAGCGATGTGCGCGGGCGTGGTGCCGCAGCAGCCGCCGAGGATGTTGACCAGCCCCGACTGTGCCCACTCGACCACCGCGGTGGCGAGTTGCTCGGGCGTTTCATCGTAACCGGTGGGCGCGAGCGGGTTGGGCAGGCCGGCGTTGGGGTGGGCGGAGACGAAGGTGTCGCACACGGTGGACAGTTCGTCGACGTAGGCGCGCAACTCCTTGGCGCCAAGCGCACAGTTCAGCCCGAAGGAAATCGGCCGCGCATGGGCGAGCGAGTTCCAGAAAGCCTCGGCGGTCTGGCCCGACAGGGTGCGGCCGGAGGCGTCGGTAATGGTGCCGGAGATCATCACCGGCAGACGGCGGCCGAGGTCGTCGAACAGCTTTTCGATGGCAAAGACCGCGGCCTTGGCATTGAGCGTGTCGAAGATGGTTTCGATCAGCAGCAGGTCGGCGCCGCCTTCCATCTGCCCTTTGGCCGCGTCGTAGTAGTCGTCGACCAGCGCGTCGAAGCTGATGTTGCGGTAGCCGGGGTCGTTGACGTCGGGCGAGATCGACAGCGTGCGCGAGGTCGGCCCCAGCACGCCGGCGCAGTAACGCGGCTTGGCCGGGTTCTTCGCGGTGAATTCGTCGCACAGTTCGCGCACCAGGCGGGCGCTGGCGACGTTGATCTCGTAGGCCAGGTCGGCAAGGCCATACTCAGCCTGCGACACCTTGGTGGCGTTGAAGGAGCAGGTCTCGATGATGTCGGCGCCGGCGTCGAGATAGGCGCGGTGGATTTCGCTGACCACGTCCGGACGCGTCAGCACCAGCAGGTCGTTGTTGCCCTTGAGGTCGCGCGGATGGTCGAGGAAGCGCGTGCCGCGGTAATCCGCCTCGCCCAGCTTGTATTGCTGGATCATCGTGCCCATGGCGCCATCCAGAATCAGGATGCGTTGGGCGAGTTGCTGGCGAATTTCGTCGGAGCGGTCGGCTTGCATGGTTCTACCTCGATCTGCGGTTAATGCACAGCGGGTAGCACGGCCAAAAATAAACGGCGCGGCAAACCCGGCTGATTGGTTTGCGAGCGCCGTTGTTCAGTTGCCAAGCCTGGCCCGGCTAGATTCCGGGTCGCAACGCTCCTTGGCAAGACGCGGATTTTACGGGGATTTTGCCGCTGCTGTCGAGCCGCAAATCAGTCCCCTCGTCCACTGACCGGCACCGTCGACATCAACTGCGCACCGCAACTTGTGCGGTGCCCGTCAAAAGCCACCGGCTTTCCGTCCAGCAACACGTCCGGATCGCCCTCGACAATCACGCAGTTGCCATGTCCCTTGCGCGGACACACACAGCGGTCGCCAAGCACCGCCACCGTGCGCCCCATGACCACCGATCTGGCGCCAGTACTTACCACCTGGCCACCGTGAGTGGTCGGGTCGCCCAGCCGAATCACACCGCGCATGTTCGCGCCCCCTTCTTCATTCCGAATACCCCTGCATGTAGCGCGACCAGTCCACATCCCGCCTCAGCCCCCACCACGGCAGGTAGGCGTCGCGTCCGCCCCGCGCGCGGAACCAGTCTTTCGAGGGATCAAGCACGCGAGCGCGGGCGGGTGGCGTTACGACAACAGCCGCAGCGGTATCTGCCTCCGTCGTCCCGGCCACCAGCACCGACGTGCCCTTGTGATGTGCGTAGGCGATGGCCAGCGCGACGTTGGTTAGCGCCGTGCCGGCACCTGTGTCGCCCATCAGCGCGGTGTTGTTGAAGCCTTGTTTGAGGATGTCGAATTCGGGCAACGGCTCGCCCAGCGCCTGCCCCAGCGTTGCGAGTCGCTTGCCGGCGGCGTCGCTCGCCTTGCCTGCATCGTGGATCAGATAGCCGACATCGGTCAGTGGCCGGCCGGCGTTGCTGGCGGCCTCGTCAATTGCTGCCCGCCACGCCTGTACCAGTCGGGGCTGACCGGCCTGGACCTCGAAGTCCTTCGCGTTGCGTGTTGCGGGGCGGCCGATCCAGGCGAGGGGCTCGCGCTCGGTATCGAAGTTCGGGCCTGCGAGGATCAGTAGCGTGAAGTTCTCGCTCATGCGCTCGTCGAGCGGAAACTCGGGCGCATCCCAGTTCATTGCCCAGACGGACTCGGTCGGATGCGACTCAAGGTAGTCGAGCGCAGCATAGAGGGACGTGAAACCCGCATTTGCGTTTCCTGCCGTGATCCGAACATCGGGAGGCGTACTTCGACTGGATATCGTGGGTCGCCCGCCGATTCCAAACTGGGAAATGATGGCCTTCTGAACAATTTCCTTTGCTGCCTCAGCGTTCAGGTCGGGCCGGTCTGGCAAAGCCATTTCAACATGAATGCCCGCCAACTCTCTCCACAGTTTCTGTGACTTTGGCTGGACGGTATAAAAGTAATTTGGATTGCTCGCATATCGATTTCTGAACGGGCGAAAGATCCCGTCTGTATAGGAGAAAAAGAAATCTTCAATAGTCTTATCCTTAAAGATGTTTGACACGATTGAAGCGACGGGTTGAACCGTCCGATATTTCTCTGGGTTTGCCTTCACCTGAACATCATTTTTATTTGATGACGCCACGCCTAGGGTCCAAAGCAAGTTCCACTGTGTTGGGTAGTCGTTCCAAACTAGCGGATTCATCCACTGAACACCTACAACCTGTGCGCGAAACGAATGGGCTGCCATCTCGGCACTCTTAGGAACGGTTCCCGAAGCCGTCGGACCATTCGTCGAGCAACCCGTCAGGTAAAAGGCCACGGTAGCAATGAGTACAGGAATCGTAAATAAGCGCACAAGGATCTCCAAATCAGAGTAGCCGGAAAAATAATCCGTTCCGTACTCGAGCTCGACGTGTTGTGCGCCCCAAGTAACAAGCACGAAACAAAAGATCAAAACCACAAAGCTCAACGCAATCCTTTTAGGCAGCTGAGCCGGTTTCATACCCATCATGTGCGCGACTCCAATGGGTCATATCTTGGGTGGGAGCGTTCATCGACGATTTTTTCAGGCCTGCTGGCCTCACCCCCCTCTGCCCATCGTTCAACCGAGTCACCATTCATGGTTCCATTGAGGAAATACTCTGATAGTTCGTAGCTCGGATGACCGCGCTTCAACGTCGACGCATACCGCCAATCCGCCTCGATACGGAGCTTGTGCCAATCATCCTGTGTCAGCCGACACACCCCCACAGCCACGTCATAGGCCAGTGCTTTCTCCGCATGCATCGGATGGGTCATGGTGGTGGAGTGGTCAGTGGCGTTCTGGTTGATCGTTTCGGTCAGGAACTGGCTGATCCTTTCGGTGCGCCACTTGCGGTAGTCGTCTGACACCTCATTGGATTCGCCTGCGTCGGGGCCGGCTTCGCCGGGCACGCTGCCGTCTGCAGCAGCCAGCTTCTCGCGCCTCGCTTCCATGCGTAATCGGGCACGGTGCGCGTAGCGCAACTCGGCTTCGGTCTGCTCGGACCCACGGGGCACTACCTTCGCCTGTCCGTTTTCGTCGAGAGGCGCAGAGAAGCGATCGTAAGGGTCGTCCGGACTGAGGGGCGCCTTGGATGAATTGCGTGCAGCGGCTTCGGGATCGTGTTCTTCGTCAAAGGCATCCGAGTCCTCACCGTAACGCCGCGATTGTGGGATGAATGGTTCGGGCAGCGGGGGCGCTTCTACGGGGATTGTCCATGGACGGGGTGGATCGGCATTGATGGGCGGGTCTGTCATGCTGGTTACAAGCCATGCCAGTGGGGCACCGGCCACGGTGCCGACTTTGCCGGCCACGCTCTGGCTTGATCTAAGCCCGGATTCAACGGAGTAGCGGGCGGTCTTGGAGGCGGGAAACCAGAACCCGGCACCGGACGCGTTGCGTTCGGCGTTGAGCTCCTCTCGATGTCCCCAATAGTCGTAGGTGCCCAGCTCACCCACCTTCCAACCCTGCGCAAACACCCGTTGGCTGAACACGCTTGCACCCCCTGTCTGCGCGATCTGCTCACTGCTCAAACCGAGCCAGCCGATGCCTTTGACGGTGCTCGCCGAGATGACCTGGTCGTGGGGGTTGCAGTAGAGGGTAACCCGACCGTAGGTGTTGCCGTTCAGCCCATAGCAGACGAGGTCCGCCTCCGCGGTGAAGCCCGCGCTACCGTCCTGAGGTGTCTCGTTGGCCATGGACCGATCGATGGTCTCGGGTGGCTGCTTGCAGGTCTGACGGCTGCGGATGATGTCGAAGAAAGACTTGAGCGTCTGGACGCGCGCCTTGCCGGTCTGGCGCCCGTACTCGCCTTTGGCATTTTGCGTGTAGCGCTGGCTGAAGTCGTCAAACCCGTTGAATTCCTCCAGGCTGTAAGGTGGGTTGGCCAGCACATAGGTATCGGCCACCGCTCCTGTTGCCTCCCCCAGGAAAGCCGCGGCCATGCCTATCATGTTGCCCTGGCTGTGGCAGACCACGGTGACCGGGCAATCCGCTTGTTTTCTGCGGATTGAGGCGATGAGCTTGGCCAGACGCAATGCTGCATGCACGTAGTAGGCACGATGCGGACAGCTGTAGGCATCGCGCCCCGGCACCGGATTGAGGTGTTGCGCCGTGATCCAGAAGAAGAGCCGGTCGTACAGCCCCTCGCTCCACAGGTCTGCGAGCGAGGTGCAGCCGTTGGCAAACGGCCCACCGCCCCAGTAGTCATGCTCGTTGAGCCAGACCTTGTCGCCCCACTCCTTGACCGATTCCATGTCGGCCTTGTAGCCCCACCGGAAACGGATGACCGGGGAAAAATGAGGCGCCGGGTCAATGAAGTTCTTGTCGTTTCGCCCACGAACCAGAAAGCCCTCGGAATCGATTTCATCCGTATAGAGAACCGGCGTGAGTTCCCCAGCCTCAACCCCGTCGTATTTCATCTGCGCGCTGTTTCGCGCAAGACGGTTGTTAAGCCCCTTGCACAGCCCCTCTTCTGCAGCGTCAAACCACTCGCCATCGGAGTTCACTCCGTGCACGAAGATGACGACGCCCGGCAGAGGCAACTGCGTCAGAAACTCACGAACCGATTGGTCAGGCAGTGTGATGCACTCACCGATGCAAAGCGGGAAGCGGGTATCGGACAGGACTGATGTGGGTGGATGGAAACTCATGAGCGCCGGCACTCAACTCGGATCGGAAGGGAAAAAGCGGGTGACGAGGCGTTCGAAGCTGCTGCCATTGACGGTGGCGGTGCGCCCCTGGCTGTCGGTTGTGCCCTTGAGGATCGAGCCATCCGGTCGCTCGATCTCGAAGTGCTGCCCCTCCACCGGCGCGCCGTCGGCTGGGCGGACCAGGACGGGGGTGCGGCCAAGGTCTTCGGCGCGGAAGCGTGGGAGATCACTGGCCATCGAAGCCGGGCCGGACCAGTCGTGACTGGCGGCACGCACGCGCACGGTGCCGGGCGCGCCGATCTCGACATTTCCGCCGGCGAGCCTGATGTAGGCACCACCCGCCACCGAGAACAGGATTTCGTCTGCCGCCATGCCATGCAGCTGACCGCCGCTGGCTGCAAGCTTGAGATCCTTCGCCGCGCTGATCCGGGTATCGTCGTGCTGCGACTGCAGCTGCAGCTTGCCCTGGTGTGCAATAAGCTTGATGCCACCCGACTGCGCGAACAGCGACATGCCCTGCCCTGCGTTGAGCGTGGTGCGCTCCCCGCTGGCGAACTGCAGGTGCTGGAGCGCGACGGTGTCGACGGTGCTGCCTGCATGGGTGACGACGCTACGGGGCGAACTGACATGCACGCCCGCCGGCGCCGTGACCGCGATCAGTGGCGAACCTCCCCCC
>SWCC01000335.1_pt1 | contig 69343 bp, 73 predicted proteins | sample 4692971 | NCBI WGS metagenome assembly SWCC01 (sample SAMN10267277, study PRJNA491770) | bioreactor metagenome | isolation source: DHS bioreactor inoculated with subseafloor sediment | place: Japan: off Shimokita Peninsula | collected 2006-08
TACCACGCCGATCTGATCGGGCTGGAGGTGGTCGATACCGGCGGCAAGCGGCTCGGCACCGTCAGCGCGGTGCACAACCACGGCGCCGGCGATCTGCTCGAAGTGTCCGGGCCGGGGCTGAAAACCCCCGCGCTCCTGCCCTTCACCCTGGCCGCCGTGCCCACCGTCGACCTCGCTGCCAGGCGCATCGTCGCCGACCCGCCGGAGGGGATCTTCCCGGAATGACGCGTGCCGTGGTTCACTTCGGCCTGCACAAAACCGGCACCTCGACCGCTGAAGCGACCCTGTTCGACAACGCCGCCACCCTTGCCCCCCGGATCCACCTCGTCGGGCGCAAGAGCTGGCCGGAGGTCTCCCAGGCCGCCAAGATGCACAGCGAGGCGCCCGATCACGACGGGCTTGACCGCTTTGCCACAGCACTGGGCAAGCGGCTTGCCGGCCTCGATCCAGACCGCGACCTGTTGATCGCCAATGTCGACCTTTCCGGCCGCCTGCCAAGCCTGCTCGCGGCGGGTGGCTACGGCGCCCTGCCCGCGCTCCTGGCCGAGACCGCGCGCAGGATCGCCGCCTGGCGCGGCGGCGAGGTGATCTTCCTCGCCACCCTGCGCGACCCCGACGCCTGGCTCGCGAGCCTCTACTGGCAGACGCTGAAAGTCTCGCGCGAGACCCTGGCCTTTGCCGGCTTCGCCGAGCGCTATGCGAATCTGGCCGGGTTCGCGCCGCTGATGGACGCCATCCGCGACGCGATTGCGCCGGCCGGGGCCAGGCTCGCCACCGCGCGGCTGGAACAGACGTGCGCCACGCCGCTCGGCCCCGCCACCCCGCTCCTCGCGGCGATCGGGCTCGGCGACGCCGAGATCGCGGCCCTCACGCCGCACAAACGGCTGAAGCCCTCGCCGGCGCCAGAGGTGCGCGACGCGATGCTGGACCTCAACCGCTCCGACCTCGCCGACGACGACCTCGCCGACGCCAAGGCGATGCTGGTCGAGCTCGCCGGGCGTGATGGCGCGTGATCGCCCGCCTTCTGACCCGCCTTTTTAGCCGGCTCACCCGGCCCGGCGCGCACGCCCTCGCCGCGCTCGACGACCCAGGCGCGCGGCGCGACTGCCCCGGCGCCGCCAGCGCCGATCTCGCCGGCCTTGCCGAAGACCCGTCCCGCAAACACCCCACGCCCGCCGATTAACGGTGGATTTTGCGCGCGATTTCCCGTTTTCTTGTGGTCAGGCGGGGGATGCGCCGAAATGGGAGAGGGTCCGGATGTTCAGTCGATACGGCCGCACGGGGCTTGTCCTGTTCGGGGTCGCGCTTTACGGCGGGCCGCTCCTGGCCGGGCTGGCCCGGCACGGCTGGGCGGTGTTGCCGGTGTTTGCCGCGCTGTTCCTCCTGCATGCCGCCGCCACCCGCAAACCGAACCTGTCGACCGCCGCGGGCTGGGCCGGGTTGGCAATCATGGTGGCGATCCAGGCGGCGCTGGTGGCGCTGGCCTGGGGATTGGGCCTGGTCGTGGCGGGCCTCGCCGGCGCGGTGGTGCTGCCGCTCTGGGCGCCGCTCGCGATCACCGCTCTGGCCGCCGGCTTCGGCGCCTGGGCCTGGCGCGACGCCGCCGAGATGGACGTGATGCTCGACAGCGCGATCCAGGCGCTCGAAACCCTCGATGACGAGGGCGGACTGGCCGCTGCGCTCGACTGGCCCGACCCCGACCCGCAGGTGCGCACCGCACTCGACGACACGGTCGAAACCCTGCGCGGGCTCGACAAATGGAACCTCGCGGTGATCGACCCGGTCGTGCGCAAGCTCGAACGGGCGACGGGAGCGGCGGCCTTCGATGCGTTCTACGACATCGCCGGCCAGGACGGCGACGACAACGAGCCGGTGGTCGATTTCGCGCTGTTGCGCTACATCGCCTCGCCAAACGTGCTGACCTGGCTGGTCGACCGGGGCGAGGGCGGGCTGGCGCCGCAGCTGCTGCTCGATGCGCCCGACCCCAGCGTGCGGGCCGAGGCGCGCGCCCGCGTGGTCGACCTGCTCGACGCCGGCGCACCGCGCGACCAGCTGCCCGATGGCGACCGGCTGGCCCTGCTGGCGCGGCGCTATCCCGGTGAGGGGTTCGAAATGCTCGCCACCAATTGCCCAGGCGACTGAGCCCGGGCGCATGGGCGGCTGGGGCAGCGCGGCGAAAAGGGCGGTTCTCTCGCGCGCCGCTTCGCGTTAGGAGAACGCCATGACCGACAAACCCAAGAGCCACGGTCGGCTGAAGATCACCCCGACCCTCACCCCCCGCCCGCTGATGGACGACAGCCCGCGGCTTGCCGGCGCCTGGGAGGCGCGGGTGATCACGCTGTTCCCCACTGCCTTTCCCGGCGTGCTCGGCGAAAGCCTCACCGGGCGGGCATTGGCCGAGGGGCGCTGGCGGCTTGCCGCGGTGGAGCTGCGCCAGTTCGGCGAGGGCAAGCACCGCAATGTCGACGACACCCCCGCCGGCGGTGGCGCCGGCATGGTGCTGCGCGCCGACGTGCTGGCCAAGGCGATCGACGCGGCCAGCGAGGGTGTGCCCGCCAACCGCGCGCGCTGGCCGCTGGTCTACCTCAGCCCGCGCGGGCGGCGGTTCGACCAGGCGATGGCGCGGGCCTGGGCCGGGGCCGAGGGGGTCACGCTGATCTGCGGCCGGTTCGAGGGCGTCGACGAGCGGGTGATCGAGGACTATGGGATCGAAGAGGTAAGCCTTGGCGATTTCGTCATGACCGGCGGCGAGATCGCCGCGCAGGCGATGATCGACGCCACCGTGCGCCTCCTGCCCGGCGTGCTCGGCAACGCCGCCTCGACCGAGGAGGAAAGCCACGCGCACGGGCTGCTGGAGCATCCGCAGTACACCAAGCCGGCCGAATGGCGCGGGCGCCGGATCCCCGACGTGCTGCTGTCGGGCCACCACGGCGAGATCGAGGCCTGGCGGCGCGACCAGGCCGAACGGATCACCAAGGAACGGCGACCGGACCTCTGGGCCGCGCATCGCGACCGGACGGACAAGGACAAGGGCTGAAACGATTAGGGCGGCCCCGAAGGACCGCCCCCTGTCAATTGGAGTTGGACAGGATCAGAACCGGATGCCGATCCGCGCCTGGATCGTACCGAACCGGTCTTCCCATTGCTCCGGGGTGTTCTGGCTGTCGGTGATGTCGCGATAGACGTATTCGCCGCCGACGAAGATGTTGTCGGTCAGCATGTAGTCGAGGCCAACGCCCAAGTTCCAGCCCGACCCGGCATCGCCGTTACCGTAGCTCGCCATCGTGTAGCCGCCCGAGGCGTAGATCAGCGCATCGCCGGCCGCGTAGCCCACCCGGGCTTTCAGGTCGAACAGCGTGATGCCAAGATCGGGCGGGGCGAATTGCATCGTGCCGGTGAAGGCGGCGACTTCCGCGCCGAGCACCAGCCCCGAGTCCATCTGGTAGTTGTAGCCGGCGAACCCACCGTAGATCAGCCCGTCGAAGTTCGAGAGCGTCGACGGAATCACCGTATAGTCTTCGCTGTCGCCCATCATCCAGCCGCCCGTGCCCCCGACGTAGAAGCCCGACCAGTCAACCGCCATCGGCGCGGGGGCAGGCAAGGTCGGAACAACATCCGGAACAACCGGCTCAAGCGAGCCGCCGAAAGCCGCGCTCGCCGCAAAAAACGCGATCGTGGAAAGGCCAAAGATCTTTTTCATGTCGCTCTCCTGTGCAAAAGATGACTTGCGGATAACTTACGCCTTTCCCATCGGCGATGCACGCGTTACCGAGGCGGATTGCGCGTGACGTGGCGCCGATACAACATCCCGTCGGCGGCGCGCCCCGGCCCGCCCCGGCGCGCGCCCAGAATCCCCTTGATCGCTTGCCCTACAGCCCCTATACCCCACCCGTCCGGGGCCGGAATCGGCCATCGGACCGTTTTCGTATTCGCCCGCTTCTTCGGCGGACCCGGCGATGGAAAACGCGCAAAAGCAAAGACGACCTGATCCTCCGGCGGGCGCATCTGCGGACCCGATCGAAGACGCGGAGTTCTGAGGCGGCACACCTTCGCGGGAAAAACCGCGAGCAATGATAGGAGTGATCGGATGGACCTGATCGCACAACTCGAAGCCGAGCAGGTTGCTGCTCTGGCCAAAGACATCCCGGATTTCAAGGCCGGCGACACGATCCGCGTCGGCTACAAGGTGACCGAGGGCACGCGCTCGCGGATTCAGAACTACGAAGGCGTCTGCATCAGCCGCAAGAACGGCAAGGGCATCGCCGGGTCGTTCACCGTGCGCAAGATCTCGTTCGGCGAAGGCGTCGAGCGCGTCTTCCCGCTGCACTCCACCAACATCGACTCGATCGAGGTTGTGCGCCGTGGCCGTGTGCGCCGCGCCAAGCTCTACTACCTGCGTGCGCGCCGTGGCAAATCGGCCCGGATCGCAGAAGACAGCACCTACAAGCCCCAGTCCGACAAGTAAGGAGACGACCGATGAAAGCGGATATCCATCCCGAGTACCACCTCATCGACGTCAAGATGACCGATGGCACTGTGGTGCAGATGAAATCGACCTGGGGCAAGGAAGGCGACACGATGTCGCTCGACGTCGACCCCTCGGTGCACCCGGCCTGGACCGGCGGCTCCTCGCGCCTGATGGACACCGGCGGGCGCGTGTCGAAGTTCAAGAACAAGTACGCGGGCCTCACGCTCTGAGCGATCGCCCCAAGCGAACCGAGAACGCCGCTCCCCCGGGGGCGGCGTTTTTCGTTGAGGCCCCCGGTGCGCGGGGCTACCCCTCGGGGTGAAAGGGGGCGCGATGTTCCTCGACAGCGCCATCGTTCTCGCCATCCTTGTCACCGGTGGACTGATGCGGTTGCCGCGTCTGCGCGCGCGCGACACCTGGCGCGCGATGATCACGCCGCTCGCCTCGATCATCGGCTCGGGCTTTCTCGTGCTCGGCCCGGTGCTCGACCACGCCTATGGCCTCTGGGCGCCGGTAGCGATGCTGGTGCTCTGCGTCGTGGCCTGGGGTTTCGGCGCGGCGATCCGGTTCAACATCCGCTGGCTCGCCGCCGGCAGCGGCGCGCACCCAGGCGCCAGCCACGCGGGCGAGACTCTGGCCTCGGCCCTGCTCGGCTTCGCCTAGATGATCTCGGTCGCGTATTATCTGAACCTGTTCGGCGCCTTCGCCCTCTCACTCACGCCCTGGAGCGATGCCACCAGCGCCCGCCTGCTCACCTCGGCGGTCTACCTGGTGATCCTCACGGTCGGCTGGACCAAGGGTTTTCGCTCGCTGGAGGCGATGGAATACGCCTCGGTCACGCTCTAGCTCGCGATCATCGCCGGACTGATCGTGGCGCTCGCCGCCTTTGCCTCGGGCAAGGCGATGACCGGGACGCTCGATATCAACCCGGCACAGGTCACCGGCTGGGCCGCGCTCACCCTCGGCTTCGGGCTGATCGTGACGGTGCAGGGGTTCGAGACCTCGCGCTACCTCGGTCACAGCTACACGCCCGGCACCCGGATCGCCTCGATGAAACTGGCGCAGATCATCGCCACCGCGATCTACCTCGCCTATATCCTCCTGGTCTCCTACAGCTTTGCCCCCGGCGACGTGGCGCTGACCGAGACCGCGATTGTCGATATGATGGGACTCGTCTCGCCAATCCTGCCCGCCCTGCTGGTCGCCGCCGCGCTGGCCGCGCAGTTCTCGGCTGCCGTGGCCGATACCGGCGGCTCCGGCGGGCTGATCTCCGAGCTCAGCCGCAACCGGATCGCGCCCCGGCGCGCCTATGGAGTGACGGTGGGCGTGGGGCTCGCGATCACCTGGAGCGCCGACGTGTTCGAGATCATCGCCTATGCCTCGCGCGCCTTCGCCGCCTATTACGCGGTGCAATCGGCCCTCGCCGCCTGGCGCACGCGTGGCAGTGCGCCTACCCGGGCTGCCCTCTACGCCGCCCTCGCGCTGCTCGGCCTCGCCATTGCCGCGCTGGGAACCCCGATCGAGTAGAAACCTTTTCTCCGCCCGCGCGGCCCTATATGCTCGCCAAAAGCGCTTCGAAGCGCGGGTTTGGGTAGGGGCAAGACGTGGCGCATATCATCGTTGTCGGGAACGAGAAGGGGGGCGCGGGCAAATCGACCGTGTCGATGCACATTGCCACGGCGCTGGCGCGGATGGGCCACCGGGTGGGCGTGCTCGATCTCGACCTGCGGCAGAAATCCATGGCCCGCTATATCGCCAACCGCAATGCGACGATGGAGCGCCACGGGCTCGACCTGCCCACGCCGACCTACCGCGAGCTGCCGGAGATCGACCAGGCCAGCCTCAGCCCCGGCGAAAACATCTATGACCGACGGCTCAGCCAGGCCGTGGCCGGGCTGGAGGCAGAGAGCGATTTCATCGTCATCGATTGCCCCGGCTCACACACGCGCCTCAGCCAGGTGGCGCACACGCTGGCCGACACGCTGGTGACGCCGCTCAACGACAGCTTTGTCGATTTCGACCTGCTCGCCCATGTCGACGGCGAAACCGGCGCGATCCGGGGGCCCTCGGTCTATGCCGAGATGGTCTGGAACGCCCGCCAGCTGCGCGCCCAGGCCGGGCTGACGCCGATCGACTGGGTGGTGGTGCGCAACCGGCTCGGCGCGCAGGCGATGGTCAACAAGGAAAAGATGGGCAAGGCGCTGGGCGATCTGGCCCGCCGGATCGGCTTTCGCACCGCGCCGGGGTTCAACGAGCGGGTGATCTTCCGCGAGCTGTTTCCGCGCGGGCTGACGCTCCTCGACTTGCGCGACGCGGGCGTGCTGGGGCAAATGAACATCTCGAACGTCGCCGCCCGCCAGGAGCTGCGCGACCTGTTGAAGGCGCTGCGGCTGCCCGGCGTCGAGGTGGATTTCTGACCCCGCCAGGTGGTTTTTTCTGAGGTCGATCAGGGTCGCCATGATCCCGCCGCGTCGATTTAGACTTCCGCACATGCAGAATTCGAGTTTTACGGTATTCCGGTATTCCGGTATTCCGGTATTCCGGTATTCCGGTGAATAGTCCCATCAATGGCTTGGCTGAAAAGGGATATCTTCGCCACGCAGGTGGGGCATTCGAATTGCCAGCCGGTTGAAATGGACCTCCCGACGGAAAAGCCTCAGGTGCCAATCCCGGCAAGAAAACCCCCGATCGCCGCCACTGCCGCGCCCATATCCTCGGCGCTCGCGTGTTCTTCCGGGCGATGGCTCACCCCCCCCGCGCAGCGCACAAACAGCATCGCGATCGGGCAAAGATCGGCCATCGCCGAGGCGTCGTGGGTTGCGCCCGAGGCCAGCCGCAGCCCGCGCCCGCCCTGCGCGCGCACCGCCGCTTCCAGCCGGGCCATCAAGTCCGGATCGCAGGGCGCCGCAGGCTGGTGGTAGCTGCGGGTCATGTCGAGCCCGAGCCCCCGCTCACCCGCCATCGCCTCGGCAAATGCCGTGATCGCCTGGCCGGCGCGCGCGCGCACCGCATCCTCCGGCGCGCGCAGCTCGACCATCGTGCGCACCTCGCGCGGCACCGCGTTCACCGCGCCCGGCGCGACGCTCAGCGTGCCCACCGTACCGAGCAGCCCCGGCGTGGCCCGCGCCATCCGATCCACCTCGGTGATCAGCGCCGCCGCGCCCACCAGCGCGTCGCGGCGCATCTGCATCGGCAAGGTGCCGGCGTGGCCGGTTTCACCAGTCAGCACCACCGGGTGGCGCTCGATGCCGCAGATCGCGGTGACCACGCCCAGCGCCTCGCCGTCGGCTTCGAGCACCGGCCCCTGCTCGATATGGGTTTCGAGATAGCCCAGAACCCCGGCGGGGTCGCGTCTCAGCCCGGTGATCTCGTCCGGGGCGAGGCCGAACGCCGTCATCGCCGCGCGCAGGGTCACGCCATCGGCATCCGCCATGTCAAGCACCGCCGGATCAAAGGTGCCGGCGAGTGCACGCGGGCCAATGAGGGCGGTCGGGAAGCGCACGCCCTCCTCGTCTGCGAAGGCAAGCACCTCGACGGCAAAGGGCAAGCCCACACCTTCGGACGCCAGCTTCTCCAGCGCCAGCAGCGCCAGTACCACGCCCATGATCCCGTCAAACGCCCCGCCCTCGCGCACGGAATCCTGATGCGAGCCCGTCAGAAACGTGGGCGCCCCCGGTGGGCCTTCGCGCCGGCCGATCAGCGTGCCGGCGGCATCGAGGCGCACCGACAACCCTGCCGCCTCCATCCAGCTTGTGATCAGGTCGAGTGCAGCGCGGTGCTCCGGCGTGAACGGCAGGCGGGTCACCCCCGGCCCCGGCGCGGACAGCCCCGCCAGTGCGGCGAGCCGGTCGGCGGCGATCCGGCCCCAGTCGGTCTCAGCCGCCATAGGTGCGCTCCGGGTCGTCAAGGCAGGGCACCTGGCGCGCCCAGTCGGCATAGTGGCCGGTCGTGGCGCGCGTCAGCAGGGCGGCGAGGGCGGCGAGCGGATCTTCTGCGTAGTCGATGCGCAGGGTGAGCGGGGCATGGGCGGGCGCGACGACGAGGATGGAGGCCGACATCAGCCCGCGCGAATCGCTCCCCGCCGCGTGCGCCGCGGTCAGCCCCGCAAGCAGACGCTCGGGAAAGCTGCCGACCGCCGCGAGGAAGCCATCGGCCAGCGCATCCACCACCGCCGGCCCGCTCAACATGTTGCCCGCCGCCACGCCGCCGTTGAACAGTCGCTCGGACATGGTCGGGGTATTTCCGGCCCCGGTGAAGACCGCGCCCGGGCCGGCGAGCGGGAGCGCCGAGAGCTGGCGCTGGGCCTTGCCCGTATCGGGCTCGGTGACCGCGCGCACAGCCTTTTCAGCGGTTTGGCCGTTGGCCATGCGCTCAAGCACGTCCTCGCCCCAGAAGGTCGAGGGCGCCATGCCCTGGCTCGCCGACATCCCCGCCTCGGGGTGGCCGCGCAGCACCCAGCCGCCCACACAGAGGCTGCCGGTGGCGGCGGCACCGCCAATCGCGCCGGACTCTTCATCGCGCGCAAGGATCGAAAACGTCATGGCTCCTCCGGAGTTCGATTTGAACTATCTATCATGAAAAATTGACCGAAACAATTAATCATGATAATTCGACCGATCATAACGATCCAAAAACCAACTGGGAGTGCTTGATATGAAACCTTTTGAATGGACACGTCGGGGCCTGTTCACGGCAGTGGCCGGGGTAGCGCTGGCGGCGGGCCTCGGCGCCCCGGCCCTTGCCCAGACCCCGCCCGGCGTGCTGGTGGTCGGCCAGATCGCCGAGCCCAAGTCGCTCGACCCGGCGGCTGTGACGGCGGTGAACGATTTCCGCATTCTCGTGAACCTCTACGAGGGCCTGCTGAAGTACAAGCCGGGCACGCTGGAAGTGGCGCCGGGGCTGGCCGAGAGCTGGGAAGTGTCGGACGACGGCACCGTTTACACGTTCAAGCTGCGTCCGGGCGTGATGTTCCATGACGGCACGCCGCTCACCGCCGAGGCGGTGAAGTTCAACTTCGACCGGATGCTGAACGACGACCACCCGTTCCACGACACCGGCCCGTTCCCGCTCTCGTTCTTCTTCTCGAGCGTGCAGGAGACCAAGGCGCTCGACGATCTCACCGTCGAGTTCACCCTGAACGAGCCCTACGCGCCGTTCCTGTCGAACCTCGCCTATCCCACGGGCCTGATCGTTTCGCCCGCCGCCGTTGAGCAATACGGCAAGGATTTCGGCCGTAATCCCGCCGGCACCGGTCCGTTCAAATTTGGCGAATGGCGCTCGAACGAGGCGGTGGTGATCGAGAAGAACGCCGACTACTGGGGCGAGCCCGCCGGCACCGACGCCGTGGTGTTTCGCCCGATCACCGATGCCAACACCCGCGTGGCCGAGATGCTGGCCGGCGGCATCGACATGATGGTCGAGGTGCCGCCGACTGCGCTCAGCGAGTTCCAGGGGTCCGATTTCAAGGTGGTCGAACAAGCCGGCCCGCACGTGTGGTTCCTGATCCTGAACGCCAAGGAAGACCCGTTCGCCGACAAGCGCGTGCGCCAGGCGGCCAACTACGCGATCAACAAGGAGGCGCTGGTGAACGATGTGCTCGAAGGCACCGCCGAAGTCGCCGCCGGGCCGACCCCGCCGGCCTTCGCCTGGGCCTACAACGACGCGCTGTCGCCCTACCCGTACGATCCGGAAAAGGCGAAGGCCCTGCTTGCCGAGGCCGGCGTGGCGCCGGGCACCAAGCTGACCTTCTACGTGACCGAGGGCGGCTCGGGCATGCTCGACCCGATCCCGATGGGCACGGCGATGCAGGCGGACCTCAATGCTGTCGGCTTCGACGTGACGATCGAGACCTACGAGTGGAACACCTTCCTGGGCGAAGTGAACCCGGGCCTGGAGGGCAAGGCGGACATGGCCGAGATGGCCTGGATGACCAACGACCCCGACACGCTGCCGTTCCTCGCGCTGCGCACCGAAGCCTGGCCCGACGCGGGCGGGTTCAACTCGGGCTACTACTCGAACGCGCAGGTCGACGCGCTGCTGGAAGAGGCCCGCGTGGCCACCGACCAGGCCAAGCGCGCCGAGCTCTACAAGGAAATGCAGGTGATCGTGCAGGAGGATGCGCCCTGGGTCTTCGTCGCGAACTGGAAACAGAACGCGGTGACGAACACCCTGGTCGAGAACTTCGAGCTTGAGCCGTCGTTCCTGCTGCAATTGCAGGGCGTGACCAAGAACTGACCGGTGTCGGGCCGCCTTCGGGCGGCCCGATCCGCGGGGGGCCAGCCCCCCGCACCCCCCGAAGTATTTCGGCCAAGAAAAAGGGGGGGGCAAAGCCTACATTTCAACGCGGGGAGCGCGATGGGCGCCTATATCCTGAAACGGCTGGTCTCGGCGATCCCGGTGTTGCTCGGCATCACCATCATCGTGTTTTTGATCATGGCGATGATCCCCGGCGATCCGGCGACGGCCATTCTCGGCTCTTACGCCACACCGGAGAACGTGGCGAAGATCAACAAGGATCTCGGCCTCGATAAGCCCCTCGTCACCCGCTACTTCATCTGGCTCGGCAACATGCTGCAGGGCGATTTCGGACGCAGCTTCAGCCTCAACCGCCCCGTGCTCGACGAGATTTTCGACCGGTTCAGCGCCACGCTCGTGCTCGCCGGCGTGAGCTTCGTTCTGGCCTCCATGCTCGGCATCCTCGCCGGGGTGGTCTCGGCGGCGCGCCAATACGGGCTCGCCGACAAGCTCATCACCTTCACCGTGCTGATCGGCATCTCGGTGCCGTCGTTCTTTCTCGGCATGATGATGATCCTGCTGTTCGCGGTCAACCTGCGTTGGCTGCCGGTGTCGGGGATGTACGCGATCTATGGCGGCGGCGATCTGCCCGACCTGTTGCGCCACCTGATCATGCCCGCCTTCGCGCTGGCCGTGGTGGCGACCGGCGTGATCGCCCGGCTCGCCCGCTCGGCGATGCTGGAAGTGCTGCGCCAGGACTACATCCGCACCGCGCGCGCCAAGGGGGTGGACGAGCGGCGGGTGATCATGGGCCATGCCCTGCGCGCGGCGATGGTGTCGATCATCCCCGTGCTCGGCATCCAGGCGGGCTTCGTGCTGTCGGGCTCGGTCTATATCGAGATCGTGTTTCAATGGCCCGGCGTGGGCCGGATGCTGGTCGACGCGATCCTGAAACGCGACATCATCCTGGTGCAGGGCGGCGTGGTGTTCGTCGCCGCCGCTTACGTGTTTTTCAACATCGTGGTGGACGTGGCGCAGTCGATGCTCGATCCGAGGATCAAGACATGAGCGCCTTCCTGAAGCTTCTGTTCCGCAACCGGCTCGCCGCCGTGGGCGCGGTGGTGATCGCAATGATCCTTCTGCTCGCGCTGCTCACGCCGGTCCTGCCGCTGATCAACCCGGACATGACCGCCACCGCCGACCGGTTTCACAAACCCTTCACCGAGGGCCACCTTCTGGGCACCGACCACCTCGGGCGCGACCTGCTCTCGCGCCTGCTCTGGGGCACGCGGCTGTCGCTCGCGGTGGGGATCGTCGCCGCGCTGGTTGCCGCCACCATCGGCTCAGGCATCGGCATCGTCGCGGGCTATTTCGGCGGGCGCACCGACAATGTGGTCATGCGCGGCGTCGATATGCTGATGGCCTTTCCCTACATCCTGCTGGCGCTCGCCATCGTCGCCGCCCTCGGCCCCGGCCTGATGAACGCGCTGATTGCCGTCGCGGCGGTCAACATCCCGTTCTTCGCGCGCAACATCCGGGGCGTCACGGTGGGGCTGGCGGGGCGCGAGTTCATCGACGCGGCCCGGCTCGCCGGCATGGGCCATACCCGGATCATCCTCACCGAGCTTTTGCCCAACGTGCTGTCGACCATCGTCATCGCGATGTCGACCACCGTGGGCTGGATGATCCTCGAGACCGCCGGCCTCAGCTTCCTTGGCCTCGGCAGCCAGCCGCCGCAGGCCGACCTCGGCTCGATGCTGGGCGAGGCACGCTCGGCGCTGATCACCTCGCCGCATACGTCCGTGGTGCCAGGCATCATGATCTTCTTCATCGTGATGAGCATCAACCTGCTCGGCGACGGGGTGCGCGACGCGCTCGATCCGCGCCTGCGCTCGGGTGCGCTCACCCGGCCGCGCGCCGTCACGCTGGTGGACCGCGCCGGCAATGTGCCCCATGCCGACCAGAAGGGCCTCTTGAACATCCAGGAGCTGGAGACGCAGTTTCATGTGTCGGGCCGGATCTACCGCGCGGTGGGCGGGGTGTCGCTGCACGTGAACCCCGGCGAGGCGCTCGGGGTGATCGGCGAAAGCGGCTCGGGCAAGTCGGTGATGGCGCTGAGCGTGATGGGGCTGGTGGCCTCGCCGCCCGGGGTGATCACCGGCGGCGCGGTGCGCTATGAGGGCGAGGACCTGTTGGCGGCGCGCTACGAGAGCCTGCGCGCCAAGCGCGGCAAAAACGTCGCCTACATCTTCCAGGACCCGCTCAGCACCTTGCACCCGCTCTACAAGGTGGGCGACCAGCTGATCGAGGCGATCCAGGCGCATCACAAGGTGCCCGACGCCCAGGCCCGGGCGAAGGCGATCGAACTGTTCAAGGCGGTGCGCATTCCCAATGCCGAGAGCCGGATCGCCAACTATCCGCACGAGATGTCGGGCGGCATGCGCCAGCGCGTGGGCATCGCCATGGCGCTGGCCAACGACCCCGACGTGATCATCGCCGACGAGCCGACCACGGCGCTCGACGTGACGGTGCAGGCGCAGATCCTGAGCCTGCTCGACGATCTGCGCCGCGAACGGGGCCTGGCGATCATCTTCATCACCCACGATTTCGGCGTGGTGGCGCAGCTCTGCGACCGGGTGGCGGTGATGTATGGCGGACGGATCGTCGAAGAGGGGCCGACCAAGACCATTCTTGAGCACCCCGCCCATCCCTATACCCGGCGGCTGATGGCCTGCGTGCCGGAGCTGGGCGGCGGCAAGCGCGTGCTCGCGGCGATCCCCGGCCTGCCGCCGGTGGTGTCGGACTTGCCGGCGGGCTGCGCCTTCGCGCCGCGCTGCGACAAGGCCACCCAGGCCTGTAGCCAAGGCGAGATCGACCTTGCCGGTACGGCGACCCACGTGGTGCGCTGCATCCACCCCGAGGAGGCGCTCGCATGACCGCGCTCAAGGTTCGTGACCTGTCCAAGACCTTCCCCGTCGGCGGCGGGCTGTTCGGGCGCGCCAAGGCCGGGGTGCGCGCGGTGCGGCCGATGAGCTTTGCGGTCGAGACCGGCGAAACGCTCGGCATCGTCGGCGAGAGCGGCTGCGGCAAATCCACCCTCGCGCGGATGCTGGTGGGGCTGCTGGAGCCGACCACCGGCCAGATCGAGATCGAAGACCGCCCGCTCGACAACGCCGATCCAGCGGCCTTCGGCAAGCTGATTCAGTATGTGTTTCAGGACCCGGTGAGCAGCCTCAACCCGCGCAAGACCGTCCGCCAGATCATGGAGGCGCCGTTGAAGCAGCTCCATCGGCTGGACGCCGCGGACCGCGCCGCGCGCATCCGCGAGATCTTCGCCAGCGTGAACCTGCGCGAGGAGTTTCTTGAGCGCTACCCGCACGAGTTTTCCGGCGGGCAGGCGCAGCGCATCGGCGTGGCACGGGCCCTCGCCGCCGCGCCCCGGATCATCATTCTCGACGAGCCGGTCTCGGCGCTGGATGTGTCGGTGCAGGCGCAGGTGCTGAACCTGCTGGCCGAGTTGCGCGAGGAATTCAACCTCACCTACCTGTTCATCAGCCACGACCTTGCCGTGGTCGAGGCGGTGTCTGACCGGATCATGGTGCTCTACTTCGGCTCGGTGGTCGAAATCGGCCCGGCAGAAGAGGTGTTCAAAACCCCGCGCCATCCCTATACGAAGTTATTGGCCGACAGCGCCCCCGTCGTCGGCCGCCCGCTCACCGCGCCCGAGCAGAAAGACAGCGAGCTGCCCGACCCGCTGAACCCGCCCACCGGTTGCGCCTTTGCCGGGCGTTGCCCGCACGCCACCGAGCGCTGCCTGACCGCCGAACCGGAATTGAGACACCTTGGAAAGCACCAGCTTGCCGCCTGCCACCATCCCCTTGAAGGCTGAGACCGACCGTCCACGCCTGAGCCGCCCGGCCCGCGTGGCCGAGGCGATCAAGGAGTGGATCGTGCAGGAGCATTTCGGCGCCGGCGACCGTCTGCCGTCGGAGCCCGAGCTGATCGAGCGCTTCGGCATGGCCAAGGGCACGATCCGCGAGGCGATGCGGATTCTCGAAGCGCAAGGCCTGGTCAAAAGCCGCACCGGGCCGGGGGGTGGCACCTTCGTGCACGAGGTCTCGAAAGAGCGCGCGCGCGCGCTGCTCGGCAATTACTTCTACTTCAAGGATCTCACCATCAAGGACATCTACCAGCTGCGCCGGGTGCTGGAGCCGGAGCTGGCCGCCGCGCTGGCGGGCAAGCTCTCGCACGAGGTGCTGGCCCAGTTGGAGGCGATCATCGGCGAGTATTCGGCGCCGGCCCACACGCTCGACGAGGAGCGCGAGCAGCACGTCGCCAGCCTGCGCTTTCACGCGCTGCTGGCCGAACAGGCGGAGAATGCGCTGATGGGCTTCCTGATCGACTTCATGGTGAACATGCTGTCGGACCTCACCGTGTATCGCAAACTCTACGCGCCGCCCAACGTCGAGCTGTGGGAGCGCGGCCGGGCGTTCCAGATGGAGCTGATCGACGCTTTGCGGGTGGGCGACGCCGACACCGCGCGGCTGGTGATGCGCGATCACATGGAGACGGCGCAGAAGCTGATGGAAGGGCAGGAAGCCGAGATGCTGCGCCGGTTCATCTCGGAGTGAGGGCCGACCTGGGGTTTCACACCCCCCGGACCCGTCGGATATTTGCCGTGAGATGATAAGGCGGGGGGGCGACGTCGCCCCCCCCGCCCGTTGATCACATCCGCTGCGAAAACACCGGCGCTTTCACCGCCATGCCGTAGGGTTTGGCGAGCGCGAGGAAGGTGTCGTAGCTTTCCTTCACGGCGGCAAAATCGGCGTTGGCCGCGGCGTTTTCGTCAAGCACCTCCATCGAGGCCGTCTTCAGCGCCGCCACCACGTCGTCGGGGAAGGCGCGGAACTCGACGCCCTGCTCGGTGAGCTGCTGGAACGCCAGCGTGTTGAAGTAGTCGAATTGCGCGAGGCTCTCGGCGGCGGCGGCATCGGCCGCGTTCACGATGATCGCCTGCAGGTGGGCGGGCAGCTCGGCCCAGGCATCGGCGTTCACCACCACTTCAAGCCCGGCGGAGGGTTCGTGGAAGGCGGGCATGTAGCAGTAGTTGGCTACCTTTTGCAGCCCGAAGGCCTGGTCGAGCAGCGGGCCGACCCATTCGGCGGCGTCGATCGCGCCGGACTGGAAGGCGGGGAAGATCTCGGTCGGCGGCAGCAGGACTGCGTTCACGCCCACCTTGCGCATGGCTTCGCCGCCGAGGCCGGCGATGCGCATGTTGAGGCCCGAGAGGTCGGCCAGGCTGTCGATCGGTTTCTTGAACCAGCCCGCCGCCTGCACCGTGGAGTTGCCCGAGTAGAACGGCACGAGGTTGCGCTGGGCGTAGAGGTCGTTCCACAGCTCCTGGCCGCCGCCGTAGCGGATCCAGCCCGAGGTTTCGACCGCCGTCATGCCGAAGGGCACGGCGGAGAAGAAATGCACGGCGGTGTTTTTCGACGCGGCGTAGTAGGGCGTGGAATGGCCGATCTCGGCGGTACCCTGCTCGACGGCATCCTCGACGCCAAACGGCGGCACCAGCTCGCCGGCGGAGAACACCTTGAAGCTCAGCTGGCCGTCCGACATCGCCGCGACGCGCGCGGCGAAGGTGGTGGCGTTGGTGCCCACGCCCGGCGCTTTCGCCGGGAACGAGGTGGGCAGTTTCCACTCGATCTTGCCCTGCGCCACGGCGGGCGCGGCAAGAGCGGCGGCGGGGGCGGCCAGGGCCCCGGTCTTCAGAAAGTCACGACGTTTCATGTTGTCCTCCAGTTGGCAGTTTATTGTTATCGAAACAGCACCCCCGGCAGCCAGGTCGCCAGCGGCGGAAACAGGGCCAGGGCAATGATCGCCACGATCTGTATCATGACGAAAGGCACGATCGAGCGATAGATATCGCCGGTGGTGATGTTGGGCGGCGCGACCGAGCGGTAGTAGAACAGCGCGAAGCCGAACGGCGGGGTCAGGAACGAGGTCTGCAGGTTCATCGCGATCAGGATCGCGAACCAGACCGGGTCGATATCGCTTTGCAGGATCACCGGGCCGACGATCGGGATAACGATGAAGATGATCTCGACGAATTCGAGGATGAAGCCGAGCAGGAAGATCACCAGCATCGTCATCGCCAGCATCCCCCAGGCCCCGCCCGGCACCGCGTTCATCACCTCGGCCACCATCTCGTCGCCGCCAAAGCCGCGAAACACCAGGCTGAGCACGCTGGCGGCGATGATGATGCCGAAGATCATGCCAGAGACCAGCAGCGTCTCGCCGATCGCCGGCAGCAGCACGCGGGCCCGGATCAGCGCCGTGGCGGCGGCCACGAGGGCGAGCAGCAGCAGCGCCACGAGGCCGGTGGCAAGCAGCGTGGCGCCGGTCATCTCAAGGTGGCCGGAGGTGAAATCGACCCTGAGCCAGCCCACCGCGCTTGCCGCGAGCAGGCCGACCGCCAGCAGCGCCGTGGCTTGCGCGAGGCGCTTGAGGCGCGGCGAGACCTGCGCGGCGGCGACGAGGATCGCGCCGCCCACGCCCACGCCGGCGGCCTCGGTCGGGGTCGCGAAGCCCATCAGGATCGAGCCCAGCACCGAGAAGATCAGCGCCAGCGTCGGCAAGATACCCGAGACCACTTCACCGAGCGCGATTCGCGGTGCTTTCACCTTGGGCTGCGCGCCGGGGGCCGCGCCGCGCAGCCGAAAGCTCACATAGAGCGCATAGAGCACCACCAGCAGCAGCCCCGGCAGCATCGCGCCGGCAAAGAGATCGCCCACCGTCACCGGGTCGGGCGCGAAATTGCCCGCCTCCTGCTGCGCCTCGATATAGGCGTTCGAGACCTGGTCGCCGAGCAGGATCAGCACGATCGAGGGCGGGATGATTTGTCCAAGCGTGCCACAGGCGCAGATCAGCCCGGACGAGGTGCGCTTGTCGATCCCCGCGCCGAGCAGGGTGGGCAGGCTGATGGTGCCGAGCATCACGATGGTGGCGCCGATGATGCCGGTCGAGGCGGCGATCAGCGCGCTCACCACGATCACCGAAAGCGCCAGCCCGCCGCGCGTATCGCCGAACAAAAGGTTGATGTTGGTCAGCATCCGCTCGGCCTGTTTTGAGCGGTCGAGCAGCACGCCCACCAGCACGAACAGCGGCACCGCGATCAGCAGCGAGTTTTCCATCACGCCGAACACGCGCTGCGGCACGGCCTGGAAATAGCTCAGGTCGAAATGCCCGGTGAGGCTCGCGGCAACGCCCACCAACGTCGGCACCCCGGCGATCACAAGCATCACCGGCAGCCCCGAGAGGATGCCGGCGAACAGCCCCGCCGTCATCACCAGCAGCCAGAGGAGTTCAACGGTCATGGCGGCCCCCGCTGGCGAGGTCGATCAGTGCCAGCGCGATCACCAGCAGGCTCATCACGATCACCGTCGATTTCACTACGAACAGCCCGCCGAGCCCGCCGGTCTCGCGCGAGCCCTCAAAGATCGCCCAGCTGTCAGCCACCAGCGGCACCGCGTTCCAGAGCAGCAGGCCGAACACCGGCAGGGTGAACAGGATATGCCCGGCGCGGTCGATCCGCCGATTGCGCCTCGCGGAAAAGCCCGCGCGCAGGATGTCGACGCGCACGTGGCGGTCGCGCCGCAGCGCGAGCGGGATGGTCAGCACCACGAGCGCCGAAAAGCTGTAAGTGACGAGATCCTGCAATTCGAGAAAGCCCACGCCCATCACGTAGCGCATCAGAACGATCACCATTTGCGCGGCGAACATCACCCCAAACAGCGCAATGCTCAGCCCGAGCGTTGCCCGGTGCAGGCGATTGGCGATCTCTTGCATCCGGCGTCCCCGCGCTGGCCCTGTCTACCCTACCGGTGATCGGCCAGTTCCCGCCCCGGTTCAACCGCTTTTCCCCGGTTTCGCTGCGACGGAAGGTCCGCGGGGCGCCGACACGCGCGCAAGGCGCAGATACAACACACCGCTTCAGCGGTTTCGGTCGTCTGCTGATTTCAACCCAGACCGCGCCGCTTGAACCCGGAAGGGCATTCCAGCCGAAACCGCTCTTGGATTGCGTTGGTTTCAAAGCTGCAATATTCACTGTGCACCCTGAAACAACGGATCACGTCGCCACCATGAGCCGGAATTCGGTCATACATCGTCCGACATTGACTGATGTCGCCAAGGCCGCCGGCGTGTCGCGCAGCCTTGCATCGCTGGCGCTGCGTGGCGAAGGCAGTGTTCGCGCCGAGACCCGCGCCAAGGTGGAAAAGGTCGCCCGAGAGTTGAATTACCGGCCCAATCTGGCGGCGCGCTCGCTGGCCAGCGCCCGCACGGCCTATCTCGGCGCGATTGTCGGCGACGTGACCAACCCATTGCAGGCGCAGATCGCCAAATACGCCGCGATCGAAGCCGAAAAGCTGGGATATCCGACCATCGTGTCGCTCGATGCCGACACCGACGAGAAGGCCGAACACGCGCTGGAATCTCTGCTGGCGCACCGGGTCGCCGGGGTGATCTTGATCGAATCCCCCTATGAAAAGCCGGCGATCGCCAAGATCGCCGAGCGGATTCCGAGCATCTATATCGGCCGGCTCCTCAAGATCGTAAATATCGACAGTGTCACGACCGACCATGTGGCCGGGGCCAACCTCGTGGTCGATCACCTCGTCGAGCAGGGCTGCCGCGCGATCACCCATGTTGGCGGCGGCGCGTCGCCCGGGGCCGAGCGGATGCGCCAGGGCTACCGCGCGGCGATGGAGCGCCACGGGCTTGCCGACCAGATCAACATTATCGAGGCGGCGTTTTCGATGGACGCGGGCGCGCGGGCCGGGCGCGAGATCTTTGAAGCCGACGGCCCCCTGCCCGACGGCATTTTCGTCTGCAACGACCTGGCCGCAATCGGGGTGATGAACGTGGCCATTCAGAACGGCGTGTCGATCCCCGCCCAGGTCCGAATCGTCGGCTACGACGACGTGATGCTGGCCGGCACCGAAACCCTGTCGCTATCGACCGTGAACCAGCCGGCACAAGAACTCGCGCGCAAGGGCGTTGCCGCGATGGTGCGCCGCCTCGAACAGCCCGACAGGCCTGTAACCAAACAGCTTGTGGCCCCGGAACTGATCGTTCGGCGCACCTCGACACCCTCCCGCTCCTGACCCTTTTCCGATAAAGCTTGACAACAAGCGGGAGACTTATTTTATTCTTATTGGAGCGCTCCAATAACCCCGATGCGGGAAGCGCTACTTGCGTTAGATTGCATCGAGACGGGGGGAAGCATGGTCGCAATACGATTGCAGGACATCCGCAAGTCCTATGGCGCAGTCGACGTGATCAAGGGCGTCAGCTTTGAAGCCAATCACGGTGAATTCGTCGTCTTTGTCGGCCCCTCGGGATGTGGAAAATCGACGTTACTCAGGATGATTGCCGGGCTCGAAAAGCCCGATAGCGGCGAGATCTATTTTGGCGACGAGCGGTTCACCGATGTGCCGCCCGGCAAGCGGAATATCGGCATGGTGTTCCAGTCTTACGCGCTCTACCCGCATATGACGGTGGCCGACAACATGACGGTCAGCCTGCGTCTGGCCGGAGTCGCCAAGGACGAGCGGCGCAAACGCGCCGCCGAGGTCGCCCGGATGCTCCAGCTCGACGAATTGCTAGACCGTAAGCCGGGCGAGCTCTCGGGCGGCCAGCGCCAGCGGGTTGCGATTGGCCGCGCGATCGTTCGCGACCCGAAAGCCTTCCTGTTCGACGAGCCGCTGTCGAACCTCGATGCGGCCTTGCGGGTTGAAACCCGGCTCGAAATCAGCCGGCTGCACCAGCAAATCAACACCACCATGATCTACGTCACGCACGACCAGACCGAGGCCATGACCATGGCCGACCGGATCGTGCTGCTCGACGCCGGGCAGATCGTCCAGCATGGCACGCCGCTCGAACTGTACCGCAACCCCGCTAACCTGTTTGTCGCCACCTTCCTTGGCTCACCGAAGATGAATGTTCTCGACATATCCAAGGTGGACCGCGACGGGCCAATTGCGCATCTTTCGATGTCCGACGGCGCACAGGTGGATGTGGCGTTGCCCTCGCCAGATGCGCGCGACCCCAAGACCGTCGGCGTGCGGCCCGAAAACACCAAAGTGGTATCTGAGGCCGAGGGCGCGCTGCGCGGCACGATAATTTCGGCCGAACACCTTGGTAGCGAGGTGCTTGTCCATACAGAGACCGCGGCCGGACAGATCATTGCGAAAATGCCGCCCGATTTCTCGGCCCATCCCGGTGAGACCGTATGGGTCGGGTTTAACCTGGCCCAGGCGCATCTCTTCGATGCCGACGGGCTGTCTATCACCAACCACGCCGCACAATGAGACGTGGGGGCACACACCGTCGTGACAGACGGGGAGGTCAAGAAAGGAAAAAGATGAGCATTCACCTTAAAAAAGGAGCGTTCGTTGCGGCCTGCGTGGCCAGCTTCGCCGCCGCTCCGGCGCTCGCCCAAACCGAGATCAATATCGTCGGGTTTGCCGCGGGCTTTGCCTGGTCCGACCTGTTCGGCGCGACCGGTGCCGAAAAGACGCAGAAACTGCTCGACTTCGAAGAGAAGTACGACATCGTGGTGAACATGGAGTTCGCGGACGAAGACGTGGCACGCCAGAAGGTGCTGCTCGACCTCGTCAACGGCACCGGCAACTACGATCTCGTCATGCTCGGCAGCGACGGCGCAGTACAGACGTTCTCGGCCGCCGGCTATCTCGAAGCGCTCGGGCCCTATCTCGAGACAGCGACCGACCTGTTCGACCCGGAAAAGGTCTACCCGCCGTTCCTCGAGGCCAACACCGTTGGCGGCGAGCTCTACGCCCTGCCCTATTATTCGTTCGGCGCCGGCGCGGTCTACCGCAAGGACCTGTTCGACAAATACGGGATCAGCGAGTTTCCGAAGACCACGGAAGACATGGAAGCGGCGCTGCAAACGCTGAAGGACGGCTTCGCCGCCGACGGCATCACCGATATCTACCCGATCACCATGCGCGGCGCGCCGGGCGAAGAACCCTCGCTCGACCTGAGCGGGTTCGTCTATGCCTATGCCGGTTATCCGGCCTGGTTCGAAGGCGGCCCGACCACGCCCGAAGAGATCAAAGCCTCCAAGGCCCAGCCGATCTTCACCGGCGACTTCAAGGAGGGCTTTGCCACCTTCGTCAACTGGTCGCGCGACTACGGCCCGCCGGGCATTGCCGGCCACACCTGGGTCGACATGATGAACCTGTATTCGCAGGGCAAGGCGGCGATCGTCTTCCCGTCGGCGATCAACGCCTTCGCCGGCATCCCGGGCTCGGAAGTGTCCGAGGTGAAGGAATACAGCGCCTTCGCACCGTCGCCGGTTGGCCCCTCGGGCAAGGCGGTGCAGAGCTTCTGGACCTTCTCGGTGGGCGTCAGCGCCTTTTCCAAGAACCCTGAAGAGGCCTACAAAGTGCTCGCCTTCATGACCAGCGAAGACGTGATGCGCTCGTTCAACGACGTGATCGGCTGGCCCTACACCACCTACCCGTCGATCATGCACAGCCCGACGCTGACGGAAAAGTGGCCGCAGGAGCTGCTCGACCAGGTTGAAGCCTCGTTCTACGACGCCGATCCGCACTATTTCCCGTATATCCCTGAGCTCACCGAGTTCATGGACCATATCGGCACTGCGGCCTCTTCGGCGATCTCCGGCAGTCAGACCACCGACGAGGTTCTCGAAGAGCTGCAGTTCTGGGCGACCGACCGGATGGACCGCGCGGGCTACTACAAGTAACCGAAATACAAGGGCGCCCGGCCGGTCCGGCCGGGCGCTACTTCTCCGAAAAGAAAGCACGACCCATGCTGCGAGATTGGCGCTTCTGGTTCTTCGTTCCCACGCTGCTGGCGCTCGGCATCGTCGTGCTGTTTCCGTCCGGCTATCTGGTCTGGATGAGCCTGACCCATTGGGTCATCACCGAACCGGGGGTCTATTTCAACGGCGTCACCAACTTCCGGACCCTGTTCCGATCGGCGAGTTTCTACGACTCGATGCAGGTCACCGCGCTCTACCTCGTCTTTTCGACCGGGATCATGCTGGTGCTCGCCATGTTCATGGCGTTGGCGCTGCAGCACTCGCGGTCGGGTATCCTGCGGTCGGCCATCGTGCTGCCGCTGGTCATCCCCCCGGTGGTCGCGGGCTTCACCTGGCGGTTCCTGCTGAACGGTGAAATCGGCTTTCTCGGCGCCTGGCTGTTTCCGATGGCCGGGCTGGATGTGAACATGCTGTCGAACCCGACCGGCGCGCTCGTCTCGGTGATCATCGCCGACGTCTGGAGCCGCACGCCCTTCATGTTTCTGATCTTCCTCGCCGCCCTGCAGAGCATTCCGCGCGACTACTACGAAGCGGTCCGGCTCGATGGCGCGACGGCGGTGCAGGAGTTTTTCACCGTCACCCTGCCGTTGATGCGATCGGCCGTCGCCGTTGCGCTCATGTTTCGGGTGGTCGACGCGATCAACACCTTCGAACTCATCTATGTGATGACCAAGGGCGGCCCCGGCCGCGCAACCCAGACCCTCTCGCTGCTCGGCTGGAAGACCGCCTTCCAGAACTACGATCTCGGCGGCGCCGCGGCGCTCGGGATTGTGATGCTGGTGGTCACGACGATCAGTGCGGGCATCATGTTTGCACGTTTCATGAGGAAAGCCTGATGAGCGGATATGCCGGACAATCCCCCTGGAAAACCTTCGGGCGCGCTGCGTTTCTCTCGGTCGCGGTCACCTTCGTTCTGTTTCCGATCCTGTGGCTCGCACTCGGCTCGTTGAAAACCCGCAACGGTGCGTTGGCGGTGCCGCCGGAACTGATCTTCACTCCCGATTTCTCGGCCTATGCCCGGATCTTCACCCAAGGCTTCATGGGATCGTTCCAGACCAGCCTCACGATTGCGCTCACCAATGTGGTGCTAACCATGCTGCTTGGCGTGCCGGCCGCCTACGCGCTCACCCGGATGACCGGGAAGGTGCAGGAAAACCTGTCGTTCTGGCTGCTCTCGGTGCGGATGGCGCCGCTCTTTGCCATCATTATCCCGCTCTACGTGCTGTTTCGGGGCATCGGCCTGCTCGACACCCCGGTGGCTGTGGCCCTCGCCCACCTGACCCTCACGCTGCCGATGGCAATCTGGATGCTGGTGACCTATTTCCGGTCGATCCCGATCGACCTCGATCAGGCGGCTCTGCTTGACGGGGCCACGCGGTTCCAGGTGCTCTGGATCGTGATCCTGCCGATTGCGCGGCCCATGCTCGCCTCGGTCGGGATCATCGTGTTCATCTTCTCCTGGAACGAGTTCCTGCTCGCGTTCATCCTAACCTCGCGCGACGCCCAAACCGTGCCGGTGGCCGTGGCGTCGATGGCAGGCACCATGTCGTTCGACTGGCCCTTGATCGCCGCGGTCTCCATCGTCGCCATGATCCCGGCGCTGTTGTTCGTTGGCGTGGCGCAGCGCCATATCGTTTCCGGGCTCGGCGCCGGGGCGGTGAAATGACCGATCACGTTCTCATCACGGGAACAGGCAGCGGCATCGGCCTCGCACTGGCGCGCGCCTTTCTGGCGGCCGGCTGGCAGGTCACCGGGATCGACCGTGCGCCCGGCGCACTCGACGATCCGGGCTATGCTCACACCGTTTGCGACATCACCGATGCCGCGGCGATGGATCGAGCCTTCGACGCGGCGACGGCGCATGCGCCGCTGCGCGCGGTGATCGCCAATGCCGCCGTCACCGACATGGCCCATCGCAGCGTGCTGGACCAGCACTACGCCACCTGGCGCAAGGTGCTCGATGTGAACGTGAACGGCGCCTTCGTCACCGCGCGGGCGGCGGCGCGCCGGCTGGTGCCAGCCGGGGGCGGCAACATCACCTTCATCACCTCGTCGCTTGCCTTTCTCGATCAGGCAAAGGCGAACGACGCGCCCTATTGCGCGTCAAAATCGGCCGTCGAGATGCTGATGCGGGTGTTGTCGCTGGAGCTCGCGGGAACCGGCGTCAACGTCAACACGCTGTTCCCCTCGACCAGGATCGATACGGGGTTTTTCTCCACCGCCGATGCGGCGGAGAAGGCGGACCTGGATCCGCCGACCATCCTGAACCAAACCGCGCTGCTGCTGTCGGGCCTGACCCCGGGAACTCTGACCGGCCATTCGCTCGACCAGCAGCGCTGGGACATCGACGCGGCCTATCGCGCAGAGCTTGGAGGACAACCATGAGCGACCCGATGTTTCTCGACATGGGCAAAGCGACCCGCCCCGAGATCGAAGCTTTCGTCGCCCGCTGCCCGGTGGCGATCGTGCCGCTTGGCTCGACCGAACAACACGGCCCGCATCTGCCGACCGCGACCGACACGATCATTGCCGAGGCCATCGCCCTGCGCACAGCGCAAAAGAGCATGGGGCTGGTTCTGCCGGCCCAGCCGCTTGGATATGCCTGGGTCTGGAAAGGCGTGCCCGCCTCGCTGACGATGAATTTCGACAGCTACGTTAAGATGATCCACGACATTGCAGAAAGCCTCGCCTCCTGGGGCGTCAAGGCGATCTATTTCATGTCGGGGCACGGCGCCAATTCGCAGGTGGTCAAACATGCTCTGCGCGAGACGATCTCCGACAAGATCGACGTGAAGGTGCTCTACGGCATGTATGAGGGCATCAAGGAGATGACGGCAGAGGCCGACAGCGACGACTGGCTCGGCGATCTGCACGCGGAGGAAATCGAAACTTCGCTGATGCTCGCCCTCGCCCCCGAGCTTGTCGATATGGACAAGGCGGTGCGCGACTACCCCGATGCGCCGTCCGACTACGGCAAGTCGGAAGAATCCATGCGCCACGTGATGAACACCGGCGTTTTTGGCGACGCGACCCGCGCCAGCCGTGAAAAGGGCGAGCGCTGGCTCGAGCTCGCCGCCGACCGATCCGCCGCGGTCTGGCTCAATTTCCTCAACCGACACGACCTGACCTGAGACGAAACGGAGATACAGATGTCCGAAATCATGACAGTCAACGGTCCGATTACCCCGGACCAACTTGGCATCACCGACTATCACGAACACCTCTACGTCGAGCCGCCGGGCTGGCTGCACAAAAACGATTCCGACTTCGCATTGTCGTCGGTTGAAAACTCGGCCGCCGAACTGCGCAAGTTTGCCGAGGCCGGCGGGCGTACGCTGTGCGAGCTGACCGCCGTCGATTTCGGCCGCAACGTTCACAAGATCAAGGCGGTGGCCGATGCCGTGCCCGAGGTCAACGTGATCATGACGGCCGGCTACAACCGCCCCTACTACATGGGCCGTTGGGCGCATTCGGTCTCGGAAGCCGACATGGTGCGCGACACGGTGCGCGACTGCATGGTCGGCATCGACGGCACCGACGTGAAGGCTGGAATCATCAAGTGCGGCACCGAATACAATAACTTCAATGAGATCGGCCAAAAGCTCGTGCGCGTGGCCGCCGCCGCGCATCTCGAGACCGACCGCCCGATCATCACCCACACCACTGCCGGCACGATGGGCTACGAGCAATCGGGGCTGTTGATCGAAAAGGGCGTCAAGCCGCACCGGATCGCCCTCAGCCACATGGACCGCAATCCCGATCACGAAGACCATATTCGCGTGGCCAAGCTCGGGGTCTATGTCGGCTACGACTGCTTCGGCAAGACGAAATACGGGCCCGAAACCGTGCGTCTTGCCCTGCTGAAAGAGATCTTCGACGCCGGCGTGCAGGACCGCTTCCTGATCGGCAACGATCTCGGCCGCCCGAGCTACTGGAAGGCCTACAACGGTGGCCCCGGGCTCGATTTCGTGCTCACCGAGTTCCACCAGCGCTTCCTCGACTACGGCTTCACCGAGGCCGATTGGGAGCTGCTCACCGTTGAAAACCCGCGCCGGTTCTTCTCCGGCGAGGGCTGACTCGATGAAAGCGTCGCTCGGCATCGATATCGGCACGTCGGCGGTCAAGGTCCTGGTTCTGGGCCTTGACGGCAGTGTGCTGGCCGAGCGCGCCGCCCCCTACCCGACGGCCCGGCCGCATTCCGGCTGGGCCGAACAGGCACCGGGCGACTGGTGGCAATCGACCGTCACCGCGATTGCCGAGGCCAGGGCCAGCGCAACCGGTGCCGAGATCGTCGCGGTGGGGCTTACCGGGCAGCTCAACGGCTTTGTCCTGCTGGACGAGCACGATCTGCCCCTGGGAGACGCCCCGATCTGGCTCGACACCCGCGCAGTCGCGGAAACCGCCGAGATCGAGGCGGCGCATGCTCCTCTGTTGCGCGAGCGCGGTGTGACTCGGCTTTCGCCGATCGCCGTTTTGCCCAAGCTGCTCTGGCTCGCCCGTCATGATCCTGACCGTCTCAGCGCGGCGCGTGGCCTGTTGCTGGTGAAAGACTACGTGCTTTGGAAGCTCACCGGCACAAAGACCACCGATCCCTCGGATGCCGCCGCGACGGCGATGTACGATTTCGAGACCGGCGATTGGAACCGGGCGTTGCTGGAGGCACTGGGGCTCGACCCGGCGTTGCTGCCGGCGATCGGCGCCACGGCCAGCGTCGCCGGCACGGTGACCGATACAGCAGCGGCCGAGACCGGGCTGCCCGCCGGAACGCCGGTGGCGCGGGGCGCGGGGGACGTGACCGCGCTCGCTGTTGGCACCGGCGCCATCGGCGACGGGATCCTTGGCATCACCCTCGGCACGGCGGGCCACGTCGTCATTGGCCAGCCGGCCGCGCGCCGGCCCGATCTCGACCGCGAACTCTGGTGTCTGCCCCATGCCACCGCGGACCGGCTCGTCTGGCTCGGGCTGGTCATGAGCGGCGGCCTCTCGCTGTCCTGGATGCACCAGATGTTTGCCTCGACCGGAAAACCGCTCAGCTACGATGAAATGGAGGCCCTCGCGGCGGCGGTGCCGCCCGGCGCTTCGGGGGTGACCTTCCTGCCCTTTCTCGAAGGCGCGGCCACACCCTACGGCGAGCCGCGGATGCGCGGCACCTTCAACGGGCTCTCACCCGCCTCCACCGCCGGCCACATGCTGCGCGCCACGATGGAGGGCGTCGCGTTCAACGTCCGCCAAGCCGTCGAGGCCTTCGCGGCGTCCGGCGCGGACATCACCCAGGTGCATCTTGCCGAGGGCGGCGCGCGCGTCGGACTCTGGTGTCAGATCATCGCCGACGTGCTTGGCGTTCCGGTGCGCCGGCTCGACACGCTCAACACTTCCACACTCGGCGCGGCGATGATCGCCTTCGTCGCGACCGGGCACGGCGAATACCACGCGCTGCTCGCGCGCCAGATGGCGCAGGGCAAGCTGTACGCTCCCGACCCGGACCTGGCGCCGGTCTACGCAGCGGCCTATGCGCGCTACAGCGCCGAAGCCGAGGCCGCCGCCCACCTGGCCGCACACAATTCCGCGACGGCGCCCGGCGCCACCGCCCCCAACACTGAAACGTAGAAGAGGAACAAATGGAACTTGTCCGTTTCGGCGATAAGCCGTTGATGAGCGATGCGATCATTCACAACGGAGTGGCCTACCTGTCTGGCATGGTGGGGCGCCGTGGTGCCGATGTCGCCAGTCAAACCCGTGCGGCGCTTGAGGATCTCGACGAGGTCCTGGCCCGCGTCGGCAGCGATCGCGATCATATCCTGACGGCCATTGTCTGGCTGTCGGACATCGCCGCCATTGGCGAGATGAACACGGTTTGGGAAGACTGGTTCCAGCCCGGCCGCGTGCCCGCGCGCGCGACCGGGCAATCTCGGCTCGCGCGCGACAAATACCTGGTGGAGATCACCGTCACCGCGGCAGTCGCCGCGCCGGCACCGAGCCAGACCGAGCGCGCCGTTGTCTCCGGCATCATCGCCATCCTGCGGGGCGTCACCCCGGGCGAGGTTCTGGACGTGGCCGAGGCGCTGATCAGCGAGGGCGTGACCACGATTGAAGTACCGTTCAACTCGCCCGATGTGCTCGACAGCATTGCCAAGCTGTCAGACCGCTTCGGCGACAGCGCGTCGATTGGCGCCGGGACGGTTCTGACCGAAGACGATGTGACCAAAGCCGCCGCGGCCGGTGCGCGCTTCGTGGTCGCCCCCAACACCAACCCCGCCGTGATCGCGCGTGCGCGCGCCTTGGGCCTGGCCGCCTATCCCGGCGCCTTCACCGCCACCGAGGTGTTCGCTGCGATCGACGCGGGGGCAAACGCCGTCAAACTGTTCCCGACCGACAAGCTCGGCCCCGACGGCATCAAGGCGTTGCGCGCCGTGCTCCCGCAGGACTACCCGCTGATTGCCGTCGGCGGTGTCGATGCCGGCAACCTGGGCGCTTTCCTCGATGCCGGGTGCCAGGCGCTCGGCGTCGGCGGGTCGCTTTTCAAGCCCGGCATGGCGCGCGCCGAGATCGCCCGGCGGGCCAAGACCCTTGTGACGGCGCTCAAAGCGCACGGTTGAGCGGGCTGCCCAGGAGGCGTCTCGACCTGCCACGGAAAACCAGAAACGGCGTTCAATCGAACGCCGTTTTCCTTTTCTCATCTCCGCGCCGGATCCGGCCATGGCCGGCTCGACTCTCCAGCCAGGCCTTGAAGGCATCGCCCGAAAGGTCGGCTACGCAGACCTTCATGCCCAACGCAGCACATCGTCTGGCAGCTTCCAGCCCGATCCCCGACGCGCCGCCAGTGACAACCGCGACCTGCCCTTTGGCAAATGCCTTGAGCATCCGGTTGGCCCTCAGATCCTCTGACCGCTTTCTTTGTCGAACAGATGGACCTTCTCGAAATCCCACCCAAGCTTGATCGTCTCGCCCGGAACAAACGGATGGCGTTCGGTGAACACGGCACAGATATCCGCGCCGGCGATATCGCCGAACACCTCGATATTGGCACCTGTCGGCTCAACCACGTCGACGGTCGCATCGACGCCATCGCCATCGCCATCGCCATCGAGGAGAAGGTGTTCGGGGCGGACCCCGAAGACCACCTTCTGCCCCTCTGTCGCATTCGCGAGATCGGGCACCGCCAGGCTGCCGCCGGCCTCGGTCACCACGAAGGCTTTGCCGCCTTTGCGCGTGTAGGTGCCCGCGATGAAGTTCATCGACGGCGATCCCAGGAACCCGGCCACGAACAGGTTGCCGGGCCGGTCGTAGAGCTCAAGCGGGGCGCCGATCTGCTCGACGCGGCCGTCATTCATCACAACGATCCGGTCGGCCATGGTCATCGCTTCGATCTGGTCGTGGGTCACGTAGATCGACGTGGTCTTGAGCCGCTGGTGCAGCGCCTTGATCTCGGTACGCATGGTCACGCGCAGCTTGGCGTCGAGGTTCGAAAGCGGCTCGTCGAACAGGAACACCCGCGCATCGCGCACCAGGGCCCGGCCCATGGCCACGCGCTGGCGCTGGCCGCCGGAAAGCTGACGCGGCTCGCGCTTGAGAAAGGGCACGAGATTGAGGATCTCGGCGGCGCCGGTCACCTTCTTTTCGATCTCTTCCTTCGACCGTTTGCGCAGTTTCAGGCTGAATCCCATGTTGTCGAAAATCGACATATGCGGGTAGAGCGCGTAGTTCTGAAACACCATCGCGATATCTCGGTCCCGCGGCGGCACGTCGTTGACGACCTTGTCGCCGATGACAATATCACCGCCCGAGATCGTCTCCAGCCCGGCGATCATTCGCAAGAGCGTGGACTTGCCGCACCCGGACGGGCCCACCAGCACGACAAACTCGTGCTCCTGGACTTCGATGTTGACCCCGTGGATCACCTGATGGGTCCCGAAGCTCTTTTCCACGTTCTGAATTGTCACAGACGCCATTGTTTTTTCCCTGTCTTAATCCGCATTCTCTATTTCACGGCGCCAAGTGCCATACCGCGGATGAGATATTTCTGTAGCCAGGAGAACACGATCGCGACCGGCACGGTGGCCAGCATCGTGCCCGCCATCACGTGGTGCCACTCGACCTGGTAGCGCCCGGCCACCTGGCTGTAGATCTGGACCGGCAAGGTGTAGTCGTCCGACGAGCGGATCATCGTCAAAGCCAGCACGAACTCGTTCCAGCCGTTGATGAAACTGAAGATCGACGTCACCGCGATCGCAGGCACCGCGAGCGGCAGGAAGATCTTGGTCAGGCTCTTGAAATGCGTCGCCCCGTCGATCCAGGCCGCTTCTTCGAGATCGCGCGGAATGGTCGAGAAGTAGCTTTGCAGCATCCAGATCGTGAAGGCCATGTTGAATGCGGCGTAGGTAAACACCAGTGAGTTGAGATTGTTCACCATGCCAAGCGCCACCATCAGCCGGAACAGCCCCAGCACCAGAACGATGGGCGACATCATCTGGGTCATGAGCAGGAAAGTCCGGTAGGCGCTCTTGCCCGGGAAGCGATAGCGCGAGAGCGCGTAGGCCGCGGGAATACTGAGCACGAGGCCGAGCGCCGTCGAGGCGATGCTCACGTAAAGGCTGTTGAACAGCGCCTGGCCGAAGTTGGTCTTTTCCCACATCTCGACGAAATTCGACCAGCGGAACTCCGAGAACCCCCAGCGCGGCGGAAAGACGAACAATTCGTCACGCGGGCGCACGGCCGTCACGAACATCACCGCGAAGGGAAAGAGGATGACGATGACGAGCGGCGAGAGCAGCAGCCAATAGATGAGCGATTTCTTCAGCTTGGGTGACATGTCACTCGTCCTCTTCCGTATCTGTCTGGCGTTCGCCCCGCATCACCAGCGCCACGTAGATGAGGGTGAACAGCAGCAAGAACCCGAACATGATCAGCGAGATCGCCGACGCCTTGCCGAGTTGGCCGAAGCGGAAAGCCAGCTTGTAGAGGTAGGTGACGAGGATATCGGTGCCATTGGCCGGCCCCCCCTCGGTCATCACCCAGATGATCGGCAGTGAATTGAACACGTAGATCACGTTCAAGACGATGGCGATGTTGATGAAGGGCTTCATCAGCGGCAGCGTGATATGGCGGAACTGGTCCATGCGGGTCGCGCCGTCGACCATCGACGCCTCGTAGGAATCGCGCGGCAGAGACGACAGACCGCCAAGGAAGATCGTCGTCGTGAAGGGGATCGACACGAGAATGCCGACCATGATTTCCACGGTGAAGGCGAGCTGCGCCTCGGCCAGCCATTCGATCGGCTCGTCGATCACTCCCATATTCATCAGCGTCGCGTTGAGCAAACCGGCGCGGCCGTTCAGCGCCCAGCGCCAGACCACGGCGGTCATCGTGAGCGAGATCGCCCAGGGCAGCATGATGATCACCCGCGCCACGCCACGGCCGTAGAAGTCATCGTTGAGGATCAACGCGATGGGCAGCGAAATCGCCAACGTGCCGAACACCACGGTCACCGTCCAGATCAGGGTGCGGTTGAGCGAGTCCCAGAACAGCGGATCGGCAAAGACCTCTTTGAAATTGTCCATGCCGACAAAGCCGAGAAGCTTGCCAAACCGGCTAACCTCTTGCGTCGAGGTGAACCCGAGATCGAAGATCGGGTACCCGATGATGAACAGCGCCAGCGCCAGGCCGGGCAGGATCATCATGAGCGGTTTCAGGCCATCAAGTGATTTCATTTGCACACCCGTGCGTCTGGAAAGGGCCGCACCGCCCGGCGAAAAGGCAGGGCGGCATGTGCCGCCCTGCCCGTGGTCAGTTTACTTGCCGCGGATCGCGTTAACCTGCGCGGCGGCATCCGCGAGCGCGGCTTCCGGCGTCGCCTGATCGAGATAGACCTGCTGGATCGCCCGCACGGTCACGTCGGCGATTTCTTCCCAGTTGGCGATCGTCGGCGCAAACTTCGCATACGGCAGGCCCGCGGCGAAACCGGCGATGTCCTTGTCCGTGGTGTAGTATTCCTCGGCGGCGACGCCCTTGGTCACCGGCAGGAAGCCTTCACCGTGGTCGAACTTGGTGCGCCATTCGTCCTTGAAGGCGAATTCGATGAACTTCCACGCTTCTTCTTTCGCGTCGGAATCGGCGAAGAGCATCAGCGTGTCGGTCACACCGTAGGTCGCGTTGTCGGTCGCAACGGGGAAGGGCATCACTTCGTAGTTCAGGTTCGGCGCTTCAGCCTGGATCTGCGGGATCAGCATCGGGAAGGTGAAGACCGCGCCGAGCTGACCTTGCTTGAACATGTTGAACACGTCTTCGCGGCTGTAGTTGGTCGGCGACGGCTGGGTCAGACCTTCGTCGAGCATCTTCTTGTACAGCGTGAGCGCTTCGAGCGCCTCCGGCGTATCGAGGCCCGAGGTGCCATCATCCTTCAGGATGTTGCCGCCGTGGGTCCACAGCGAATAGTAGAAATAGGCGTCGGTCTCGATTTCCTTGCCCTGGAGGCCGAACCCGTAGGCATTGTCCAGCGCCGAGATCTTCTGGGCCGCGTCATAGAACTCGTCCCAGGTGCTCGGCGGGGTCGCGCCGGCCGCGTCGAACAGATCCTTGTTGATCAGCATCGCGCGGGCCGAGGCGGCCACGGGCAGACCCATGATCTGACCATCGATCACCGACGGCGCCATGAAGGTGTCGATGAAGGTGCTTTTGAACTCGGGGGTCAGGTAGCTGTCGATCGGCTCGGCAATGCCCTGCTCGGCGAAGTCGAGCAGCCAGCGGGTGCCGATGATCGAGATGTCGGGAGAGGCACCACCGGCGATGTCGGTGGTCAGACGCTGCAGAAGCGTGTCCCACGGCACAACCTCGACATTGATCTTGATGTCGGGGTTCTCGGCTTCGAACGCGGCGGCGACCTCTTCGAAGTAGGGGCCGGTTTTCGAGCTGTATTCCGCGACGGTGAAATCGACGGTGGTTTCGGCGAAAGCCGCGCCGGACATGGCCAGGAGGGTCAGGGCGGAAACGGCAAGTCTATTTTTTTTATTGGGAATCATTGGGTTTCTCCTTTGTCGGACTCTCCCGTCGCAGCACCGTTCTTTTCATTCTGAACGTGTCCACGAGGGGATGACAGGAGAAAGCCTGCGGCAGAATCCATGCTATTGAAAATAGAACTTTTGCATGGCTGCATGTGCATCGCGCATCGACTGGGCGTAAGCTTGAGTCGCAGCGATTCCGGCCACGAAACCGCAGCCGGAATTTATGTTTTCATGTTTATTTACTGGCGCTTAGAGCTTCCGCCAGGAGTACTCCGGTTCAAACCCAAGCACGCTGCGGGCCTTGTCGATCGACAGCAGGGTCTCGTGCCCCTCCAGCTTTTTCTTCAGTGGGATGTCGGGGAACACCTCTTGCATCAGATCGGCGCTGGTTTTTTCCATCACCGTGTCATCGTTGGCGATAATGAAGTTGTCGGCGCCGACAAAATCCAGGTCCAGGGCTTTGCGCACCGCCTGGGCGCAATCGCGCGCATCGATGTATCCCCAGAGGTTCCACTCGCGGAAATGCGGATCGTCCTGCCAACCGGCGAAGCGTTCATAGTCGTGCGGCTCCATCACGTTCGACAGGCGCAGACCAATGAAGCTCACATCCGGGTTCCAGCGATGCATCTGGCGCGCCATCTCTTCGCCGAGGTCCTTCGACAGCGAATAAGCGCTCTCGGGCCGCATCGGGTGCTCTTCGTCAACCGGCGCATAGGCCGGAGGATTCGACGGGCTGAACGGCAGGCCAAGCGTGGTTTCGCTAGACGCCCAGACAATGCGCTTGATGCCGGTCCGCAGCGCCGCATCGAATACGTTGTAGGTCGAGACCATATTGTTGCGGAATGTCACGTCTTCCGGCATCAGATCCGGCGCCGGGATGGCGGCAAAATGCACGATCGCGTCGGGGGTTTGGAATTGGCGGAACGGGTGGTCTTTCCCGCCCGTCCATTGGAACGCGTCCACCACCTGCCCACGGTCGTTCAGGTCAACCTTGTAGAACGGGCAGACCGGATCAGACGACGGCTGAATGTCGATATTGAGCACGTTGTACCCGTTTTCGACCAGGTCCCGGCAGACAGCGCGACCGGCCTTTCCGCTGCCGCCCGTGACTACGATGTTTTTCATTGTGGCCTCCTTGTGCTGGCCCACGCATGACAAAGAACGGCGCGGACCGTGTCGCCTGCAGAATATCGGCATGGGCGGGAAAAAGCCGAATGCCTATTTCGAATTTTGTGATGTCTTCTCGGCATTGGAGGCCGCGGCGGGGTTTCACTACCCTATCCTAAAGAGCACAGGAAATCTCCGAGTCGTGATGCAACACCACAGCATGTATCTCTATCCTTGGGATCTGCGCGATGAAGGCGCGGGCGCTGTTGGCGACCGGCTGCGCGCGGCCCGGATCGGGGGGGTTACGCTGGCGACAAGCTATCACGCGGGCAAATTCCTGCGCCCGCACAGCCCGGCGGGCAAGGTCTACTTCCCCGAGGACGGCACTGTCTACTTTACGCCCGATCCCAAGCTCTACCGCGAAATTGCGCCACGCCGGGCCGGTATGGCCGACGATTACGATGCGCTGCGCGAGCTGGGGCGCGGCGCACCCGATCTGAAGATCACCGCATGGACCGTCGGGTTGCACAATTCACGGCTCGGGCAGGCGCATCCGCATGTCACCACCGAGACGGTCTACGGCGACAGGTTGATCAACTCGCTCTGTCCGGCCCAACCCGAAATCCGGCACTATCTCACCGCGCTCTGCGTCGACACCGCAAACCAGCCGGGGGTTGGAGAGATTGCGTTGGAAACGCCCGGATGGCAGGCGTTCCGCCACGGGCATCACCACGAGTTCGAATTGGTGGCGCTGCCGGACCGGGTGCAGGTGATGATGGGCACCTGCTTTTGCGACGCCTGCCGCGCCGGGGCCACCCATGCCGGGGTGGACGTGGCCGCGCTTGCCGCCGAGACCCGCCGCCAACTGGATCTGTTTTTCGCTGAGGGCACCCTGCCCGCGACCGACCCCGCCACCGACCCCGACTGGGCCGCCTTCCACGCCTGGCGCGCCGAGACGGTGACCTGTCTGGTCGCCGAGATCCGCGCCGCCCTGCCGCGCGAGGTGGCCCTTGCGGTCATCCCCACCACGCAGACGCCAAACGCACTGTGCTGGATCGAGGGCAGCGATCTGGCCGGGCTGGCGAAGGCCGCCGACCGGCTCGAAGTGCCGGCCTACCAAACCGGTGCCACGGCGATCGCAAAAGACGCCGCCTGGACGCGTGACGCCAGCGGAGACGAAGCCGAGATCGGCTTCATCCTGCGCCCGTCATACCCGAACCTCACCTCCGCCGACGACTTCGCGCACGCCGTCACGGCCCTGCGCGCGCTCGGGCCAAGCTCACTCTCATTCTACAATTACGGCCATCTGCGCCTGTCGGCGCTCGACTGGATCGCGGCAGCGCTGGCCTGACCAAGGAAGGACATTCGATGCCCGATCATTCCGGAAAAGTCGCAATCGTCACCGGTGCCGGCCACGGGATCGGCCGTGCCATCGCCACGCGCCTGGCCGAGGAGGGCGCCGATGTCGGCATTCTCGAGATCAATGGCGAACAGGCCGAGGAAACCGCCGAACTGCTGCGCAAAGCCGGGCACCGGGCCGAAGCCATCGTCGGCGACATCACCGACGCAGCGGCCGTTGAAGCCGCCGTCGCCCGGTTCGAGACCACGCTTGGTCCGATCGGTCTGCTGGTCAACAATGCGGCCTTTACCGATGCCGGTGATATCGACGGAATCTCGCTGGAAGACTGGCACAGTGAAATCGACATCAACCTCAATGGCCCCTACCACTGCCTGCGCGCGGTCCTCCCCCGGATGAAGGCGCGCGGTGCCGGGGCGGTGGTGAACATCGCGTCGGTGAACGGCGTGCGCTACTTCGGCAATCCTGCCTATAGCGCCGCCAAGGCCGGGATCATCAATCTCACCCAGTCGGTTGCCTCGGAGTACGGCAAGTTCGGCGTGCGCTGCAACGCGGTGCTGCCGGGCTCTGTGCGCACTCAGAACGCCTCGTGGGAAATCCGCCTGCGCAAAGACCCCGACGTGTTCAAGAAACTCGCGCGCTGGTATCCGATGGGCCGTGTCGCGGAACCCGAAGACATCGCCAAGGCGGTGTCGTTCCTGGGCTCCGACGATGCCAGCTACATCACCGGCGCGGCGCTGCCGGTCGACGGCGGGCTCCTTGCGGGGATGAACGTGATGATCGAGGAGTTCATCCTCGAATCCAAAGACTAGAGCTCTCGCCAACCGGCGATCAAATACGAGGCTTCCCCGCATGACCGCGACAACCCTGCACGACCTGCCCACACCGAGCCTCGTGCTCGACCGGGCCAAACTCATGCGAAACATCGCGCGCATGGCCGCCGCGTGCCAACAAAACGGTGTGGCGCTGCGCCCGCACCTGAAGACCGCCAAGTCGATGGATGTGGCCAGGCTGGTGCTCGACGCGGGCACCGTCGGCATCGCCGTTTCCACCCTGCGCGAAGCGGAATATTTCGCGGCCGAGGGTATTCGAGACATTCAATATGCGGTCTGCATCACGCCCGACAAGCTTGAGCGTGTGGCCAAGATCCAAGCGAGTGGCGCCAAGCTCGCGGTGATCACCGACAGCGTCGACGTCGCCCGGGCCATTGCCGCAAAACACGATGAGATCGACGGCGCATTCCACGTGCAGATCGAGGTCGACTGCGGCGAACACCGCACCGGGGTCTTGCCGGGATCGGCCGATCTGCTGGACATCGCGCGTATCCTCGATGCGGCCCCCAACGTGATTTTCGATGGGGTCATGACCCATGCCGGGCATTCCTACACCTGCCGCTCGCTCGCCGAGATCGAGGCGATGGCGGAGCTGGAGCGCAGCGCAGTCGTCGCGGCCGCCGAAGCGGTGCGCGCGCTTGGGATCGCCTGCCCTAACGTGGGGCTCGGCTCCACGCCCACTGCCCTGCACGCCAAACACCTCGACGGCATCACCGAGGCGCGCGCGGGGGTCTACATGTTTGGCGACATGTTCCAGGCGCAGATCGGCTCCTGCCGCGTCGAGGATCTCGCGGTGTCGGTTCTGACAGATGTGTCGAGTCACCGCACCGATCTCAACCACCTGACGGTCGATGCCGGCGCCCTTGCCCTGTCGAAAGACCGCAGCACCGAGAATGTGCCCAACGATGTCGGGTTCGGCCTGCTCGCCGATGCCGAGGGCAAGGCGCTCGGGCCGCAACTCAACGTGACCCGGGTTTATCAGGAACACGGGCTGGTGCCGATGGTGGCCGGGTCAAACCTCGCCAAGTTCCCGATCGGCGCCAAACTGCGGGTCTACCCCAACCATGTCTGCATGACGGCCGCGATGTATGAGCGGTACTACGTCGTCGACAGCGACAGCAGCGACAGCACCGAAATCGTCGCCGTCTGGGACCGCGTGAACGGGTGGTAGAAAACAGCAACTCCGCCACCAAGGACGGAGTTGCTGCCTTCCATATCGCTGGGGAGTATCAGCGATCTCTGGATCAGTATTTGACGGTGGTGCCCATGCCCTTTTCGGTTGCGAGGCGCACGGCAAGATTGGCCACCAGGAGATCCTGCAACGCAACTCCGGTGCCATCGTAGATGGTGATCTCGTCGTCCGCGCGCCTCCCGGCCACGGTTCCGGCAATCACCTCGCCAATGCTGCCGCGCAGGTCCGCCTCCTGCACCAACCCTTCTGCAAACGCGTGCTGAAACTCGCCTATGGTCTTTGCCTGTGCGAGTTCATCGTAGAACAGCGACGACGACGCGACGAGCGCAGGGGCGAGTTCCTGCTTGCCTTTGGTGTCGGCCCCCATCGCAGAAATATGCGTGCCAGGCCGCACCCATTCCTTTTCGATCAATGCGGCCTGAGACGGCGTGACGGTGATCACGATATCCGCCGCCGCCAGAACCGGCTCGCGGCTGGTGTGGCCGTAGAAGCCAAGGCCAAGCGCGCGGACGGTGTCTCCAAACCGTGCGAGGTTCACCTCGTCCATATCCCAGGCATGCACCTCGGTAAGCGGTCGGACCGCCATCGTGGCCTGAAGCTGAAACACGGACTGGCCACCCGTACCGATTATGCCGAGCACGGTTGCGTCTTTGCGCGCCAGGTATTTCGTCGCTATCGCGCTCGACGCGCCCGTGCGCACACCGGTCAGGTAGTTCGCACTGACCAGGGCCGTGGCTCGGCCGGTTTTCGTGTCAAACAGAAGGGTCGAGGACTGGTGATTGGTCTCGCCCAGGGCAAGGTTGTGGGGCCAGTAGCCCCCGGCCTTCAGGCCAAGCACTTCGGCACCGGTCTCGATTCCCGATTTCACACCATACACCGCATCGCTGACGCCCAGCGCTTCGCGCACCACCGGGAAATTGCGCGCGGCGCCACCGGCCATCGCGGCAAAGCCCGCCTCGACCGCCTCGATCGCCGCGTCGATGGAGACCAGCTCACGGGCGGCAGATTCGGAAATGATCAGCATGTCTCTCTCCTGATTTGAGAATACGTGGGGCGGTCCGGGATCAGGCCGGCACGGCCCAGGCAACCTCGGTATCGACGGGGAACACCGGGCGCGGCAGGTTCTTGAAATCGAACCGCGACAAGATCGGCGAGGTCAGCCCCGGCGCATCAACCTCGATCACCTGGTCGTGTCCGAAGAACTCATCGAAGCCGGCACGGAAATGGCCGCGCGATTTCACCACCACGGCGCGCGCGGTGGCGATGTCGAGCCCCATCATCTCGAGGAAGACCGGATCGGCGCATTGCGTGCGCACAGAAATAACCACCACCTGGATGCCGCCCAGGCCGAGCAAGGCGGTGGTTCCAAGGTTCATCTTGCGACCGGCATAGAAGCCGCGCCGCCCGACGCATTCGCCGTCGCGCAAGCGCAAGACTTTGGCTTCGGCCTCAAACCGGCGCGAGAAGTCATCACTGCTGTCGCGGTTGAATACTGCGGAAAAGCTTGCACCTTCGCCCAGAGCGGTCGCTTCTGCGGCGAGAGCCGGATCGTTGATTACGCCAGCGATCACACCCGTGGCGCCGGCACGGTAGAGGGCCTCGATGATCCACATCGTGTTGCCGTTGCCGCCACCGCCGGGGTTATCGGCCACGTCTGCGAGGATCACCGGCGCCAGCCCTTCGTCTTTGCCAACGTCAAGTACCCGCGCCACGGCGTTCTCAAGCGAGGTCAGGACCGGGGTGTAGCGCTTGTGTTCTTGCCATGCTCGGTTGGCGATCTGCTGGGCGACACGTTCTGCCCCTCCGTTCGCCGTCCGCGCCGAGACAATGATGGCAAGGCCATTCTTGGGCGTGTCGCTGTAGGCGAACCCACCTAGGATCGACACATTGAAAACGTCGCCGTCGACAAAGCTCTGGCCGTAGTCAATCAGATCGGCATAGGGCCCGGTCTCCGTGAGCAGGGTCACAGTCGGCGGGGTCACCGGCAGACGCAGGAAGGCCACATCCGGTTTCATGCCGTCGAACAGCTCCAGAAGGACGCCGGCCGCTTCTTTGCCGCGCGCCAGCATGTCGACATGAGGGTTGGTCCGATAGGCAATGATCGCGTCAACGGTGTCGACCATCCGCTGCGAGACGTTGCCATGCAGATCGAGCGTCGCCACCACCGGCACGTCGGGTCCGACCACATCACGGACCATCGCGAAGATCTCGCCATCGGGGTCCTTGTTCTGCGTGGTGATCATTGCGCCGTGGTTGCAGATATAGACGGCATCGACGGGCATCGCCGCTTCGAGACGGGATTTCATCGCGTCGAAGGTGAGCTGGAAAAACCCGTGCTCAAGCGGCCCCCCGGCCTCGACGAGGCCGACGAGAATCGGCACCGGGGTCCAGTCGGCGCGGCCGCTCATTTCCGTGGAGAACCCTCGCAGCTCGGTCGGAAGCATCGGGTCCGAGCTGGACAGGTCGGCAAGAATCTCGTCGCCCGCGAGGTAGACCCGGTTGAGGAAATCCTCTTCGGTGGTCACGGGCGCAAAGCTATTGCTTTCCAGCATCAAACCCAGAATTGCGACCCTACGCGGCGAAACTTGGGACATATGTTTGGACCTCGTGTTGGTGACGGTCCGAACCTAGCCGCGATGCCGCGGATCGACCAATGCAAGGTCGGCCTATGACGATGCCGATCCCGCATCGATCAGCCGGCGCCACACCTCTTCGGCTTCGACTGGCAACGGATCGATCGAGCGAAACAGGCGGATTTCCGACGGGATGAAATAGCTTTCATCGCCCGCCACAACGAGTTTGCCGCTCTCAAGTTCGGTGACAATCTCGCTTTCGGGCAACCAGGCGACCCCGCGGCTCTGGAGCGCCATCGTCTTCAGCACACCGGCCAGATGCGAGTCGAACACCTGGTTCAAGACAGGTGCATGATCATGGTTCTTGAGCAGAAATTCGACCGCTTGTCCGCTCGCAGACGCACCGACATATGCGAGATAGTCGACAGCGGCCCCTGCCGCGCCCGGCAATTGGTGAAGCGCCGCCCCGGACCCGTTGGCGGCCGACACAGGCATCAAACGGTCAACCCCGACCGCGATCGAGGTGAAGCGGTCTTTCGGTAATTCCATGTCGATCGAGGTGTGGGTGGGCCGCAACACGAAGTGCACTTCGCCGCGCAGCAACGCCTGCACGCAATTGGCGATCCGGTTCGAATCCAGACGCGTTCGCAGGATTCCTGTATCGGCTTCGATCTCACGGATCCAACGCGGGAAAAAAACCAGCGACAGGCTGTGGGTCGCGGCAAAGGAAATCGTGCTTTCGGAGTGTTTGCCGATCTGCTGGATCTCTTCGCGGCTCTGCAACAGGCGGCGCAGCACCTCTTCGGCCACGGGGCGGAATTTCTGCCCCGCCAGCGTCAGCACGATCGGCTGGCTTGCACGATCAAACAGCGTGGCCCCCATCCATTCTTCCAACGCCTTGATCCGCCGGCTGAAGGCAGGTTGGGTCGTAGCCCGTTGATCGGCCGATCTTGAAAAGTTCTGGGTGTCGACAAGCGATAGAAAATCTAAAATCCACTTGATTTCCATTGTGCCATCCCCGTCTCGCCAGCGCTGTTCCACCCATCAAAAGCTTAACAGAACCGGCGCGGACTTGGAAATGACACCCGCGCGCGCATGCGCATTTCGTATGGCCGCATCCATATTCGGCATTTTATTTCACCTGCTTGCGGGGCGATGATCGAATTGAGTGCTCAGTCTGGCTTCAGGCCCGGCTCATTTGGGAGAACGCATCATGTCCATCGAGATCCGGCCCTACTGGAAAAACTACATTGGCGGCGCCTGGGTCGATGGGTCCGACGGCGGGCGGATCGATTTGCTCAATCCCGGCAACGGGCAAAAGATCAGTGAGGTCGCGCGCGGCACCGCGCAGGACATCGACAGCGCCGTGGCGGCCGCGCGGGCCTGCTTCGAAACCCGCGTCCTCCAGGACATGGCCCCGCACGAGCGCGGCGCGCTCCTGTTCCGCATTGCGGACGAGCTCGAAAAAGCGGCTGACGAGATCGCCGAAGTGGAGTGTTTCGACAATGGAAAGACACTTGAGAAAGGGCGTGCCGAACTTCCGCTGACCCAGCGCTACCTGCGTTACTACGGCGGCCTTGCCGACAAGTTGGAGGGCCGGCAGATCCCGATCGGCGCCGACCTTCTCGACTACACGACGCACGAACCCTACGGCGTCTCGGCACAGATCGTACCCTGGAACGGCCCGCTGCCGGTCGGCGCGCGGTCGATCGCCTGCGCGCTGGCCACGGCCAACACCGTCGTGCTCAAATCTCCCGAAGATTCGCCGCTTAGCCTGTTCCTGCTGGCCGAAGCCTGCGAGCGCGCGGGCGTGCCCAAAGGCGCTGTAAACATTGTTTGCGGCCTCGGTTTCGAAGCGGGAGCCGCCCTCGTGGCACATGACGACATCGACCACATCGTCTTCACCGGCTCAGTTGAAACCGGCAAGAGTGTCTTGCGCGCGGCCGCCGAACGGATTGTGCCCTGCGTGATGGAACTCGGCGGAAAGTCCGGCGGTATCGTCTTTGCCGACGCCGATCTCGATCAGGTTGCCGAGAGCGCTGCGGCCGGCATTTTTAAACATGCGGGCCAGATCTGTTCGGCCGGCTCGCGGCTGATCGTGCATCGCTCTGTCTATGCCGAGGTGGTGGCGCGCATGGTCGAAAAGGCGCAGGCGCTCAGTGTGGGCCCGGGCATCGAGGGCGCCGAAATGGGGCCACTGATCTCCGAGCGCCAGCTTCAGACCGTCGAGGCACTGTGCCAGGTCGGCGTCGAGGAAGGCGCAACGCTGGCGACGGGCGGCAAGCGCGTTGAGGAGCTCGACGGGTTTTTCATGGCCCCGACCGTATTCTCTGACGTAACGCCCGAGATGCGCATCGCGCAGGAGGAGTTTTTTGGGCCCGTCGTCGTGATCATTCCGTTCGACGAGACCGAGGACGCCATCGCCATCGCCAACGGCACCGACTACGGGCTCGCGGCGGGCCTCTACACCAGAGATCTGAGCCTCGCGCACAAGGTCGCGCACCGGCTCGTCGCCGGGCAGGTCTACGTGAACCAATGGTGGGCCGGCGGCATCGAAACGCCTTTCGGCGGGATGAAGCGCTCGGGCTATGGCCGCGAGAAAGGGCAGGAAGCCCTGCTCGGCTACGTTCAGACCAAGAATATCGGCATCAAGTTGTGAGGCCCCGCGGGCGCGGTTGCCGTCAGGCGCCGCGCCCGTTTTCTGGCCCCCGGTCTAGCTGCGGTCCGGCTCACCGGCGCCATCTGCCCACCAGTGGCCGCCGAGCACCACGCCCGCGAGCGCCAGGCCGCTGGTTGCGGTGAGGGTTTCACCCATCGCATCGGTGTGCAGGAAGCGGCCGCGCACTTCGTCGAGGATCGTCGCATCCCCCGCCGCACCGACGCGCAGGGTGCCGATATCCTCGCGGCGCAGGGCCCGCGCGGGCGCGGCGGTGGTGGCCGTGATCACCTCTTCCAGCGTCATCCCGAGCGCCATGAATTTCGACATCACCGCGAGCACGTCGAACGCCGGGCCGTTGACCGACAGCGCATGCACGTCGCTCGAAATGACGTCCGGCTTCAGCCCTGCCGCGAGCGCCGAACGTGCCGAGCGAAACCCAAGGCCACCAAAGCCGTGGCCAATGTCGAACAGGATGCCGCGCTGATGTGCTTCGAGGATTTCCGCCCTGAGGCTGCCGTCGCCATGAATCGGCGCGTTCGGGAAGGGGCGAAAGCAATGGGTGAGCACATCGCCGGGGCGTAGCGCGCCCAGCACCTCTTCGCGGGTGGGTGGCGGATTGTCGATATGCGCCATCACCGGCAGGCCCAGTTCGTCCGCCACCTCGACCGCCAGCGCCAGCGGCGCGAGCCCGGAGCTTCCACCCGCAATCGCCCCGACGCGCGCCTTGATCCCGACGATCAGATCGGCGTTCTCGCGCGCGACCCGCAGGCATTCACGCGCGTTCAGCAGCCGCAGATCCTCGCATTCTCCGACCATAACCTTGTCGGAAAAGGCAAAAATCCCGGGAAAGGAAATATTGAGATAGGCAAGGATCCGCACCTCGGAGCGCGCGATCACATGCTCTCGAAACCCCGCGACATTGCCCGCCCCGGCACTGCCGGCATCGACAAACGTGGTGGTGCCACTGCGCCGAGCCACGGTGTCGGCATCGACACCGAGCGACGTTCCGCCCCAATACACATGGGTGTGCATGTCGATCAGCCCGGGGCTGACGATTTTGCCGGTCACGTCGCGCACATCCCCGGCCAGGGCCGGATCGATACCGGCCTCCACGGCGGCCACTTTGCCGTCCTTGAACGCCACGTCGGCCCGCCCGTCGCGCGCTTGCGCCGGATCGACGACCCGCCCGCCCTGCAAGAGTAGATCATAGCTCGGCATGCGTCGCTCCTTTCGTCGCTCGCGATGCTCCCAGCGAACGGCCTTCGCCGAATTTGTGCCAATGCCGTTTTCGGATTGGGCTATGCGCCCGCCAGCAATGACGGGTTCCGGTCAGCCGGGCACCCCGATCACTGCGGCCGATAGGCGATGGCGTCGATCTCGACCTTGCCGTCGACCATCAATTGCGACCGGACAGCCGAGCGCGCTGGCGCCCCGTTCGGGAAATAGCTGGCGTAGACTTTGTTGAAGGTCCAGAAATCGCGCGTATCGTCGAGCCAGACATTGATTTTCACAACATCTTCGAGCGTGCAGCCGGCCTTGGCGAGCACATTGATGACGTTTTCCATCGTGCGCCGTGTCTGGGCTTCGATACCGCCGGCCACGAGTTCGCCGGTCTCGTCCATGGCGACCTGTCCGGAAATGTAGACAAAGTCACCCGCGCGCACAGCCGGGGAAAACGGCAAGGGCTGGCCGCCCGCGCCGCTGCGTTCGCCACCGATACGTTCAATGGTCATGGTTGTCTCCTTCTGTCATGTTTGGGTTTTTCGGGGCGTGCGCCGTTCGCAGCGGCCGCCATCAGGGCGGGAGCCGGCATCACCAAACCTGCCCTCGCGCGACAACCGGGGCGCTGCGTTCGAAATGGTCGCCACGGATGAGTTCGACGTGGTCGAGCATGTTCGACACCACGCAGCAGTGATTGGGAACGATCCGGATGCGCTGGCCAACGGTGAGGTTGATCGGGCCGTCGCTGACGATCCGGCCGTGCTCCTCGCTCAGCTGGTCGATCGCAAGGTCTGGCCGGTCCAGCACGTAGCCATGACCCTCCAACCCCATAAGATCCGAGGTGAGAACCTTCGAACCCGCATCGATGACGGCGCGATGTCGCGACGGAACCGAGACAACCGTTGCCAGCACCGTGAGGGCGCAGTCATTCCAGGTGCAGGTGCCGCGTTCGACCAGCGAGCGATCATTGTAAACATAGGTGCCGACCCGGTACTCCGTCGCCAGCGGCATCTCATGGGCGCGCCACATATCGGGCGAACCGCCGGAGGTGATCGCCGGCACGTCGATGCCCTGCTCCTCGATCAGTGCCTTGGCGAGCGCGAGCCATTCGGCGACCTCCGCCGGTTTTCCCTGCGGCGGGTAGGTCATCAGCCCGGCAAAGGTGATCCCAGCAAGTGCCACGATCTCGGCCGCAAGGGCAGCGGCGTCTTGCGGTGAAGACACGCCGCAGCGGTCGGCGCCCGTGTTGCATTCGACAAAGACGTTGAGCGGGCCTGGCGCATCTTCGAAGGCCACGCTCAGCCCTTGCGCCACCTCGGAGCTGTCTGCGACCACCGACAGCCTGACCGTCTGCGCGAGCGCGCGCAGCCGCGCCAGCTTTTTGGGCCCAAGCACGTTGTAGGTGATCAGCACGTCGTCGATCTTGCCGTCGGCCACCATCGCCTCGGCTTCACTGACCTTCTGGCAATTGATACCCACCGCACCCTGCGCCACCTGGTATCGGGCCAGGAACGGGAGCTTATGGGTCTTGATATGCGGCCGAACCCTCAACCCGTGATCGTCGCAATAGGCCTGGAACCGGGTGATGTTCGCCTCGGCCTTGTCCAGATCGACCAGCACGGACGGTGTGTCGATGTCTTCGAACATCATGCGGGTTTCTCCTCAAATGGGTTGTCGACGATCGGCCAGAGTGGGCGCGTCACTCGGGTGTAGTCTGTGCGGCGCGGATCGTTGGGGTATGGCCCCTCGACCGCCGCATACAGGATCTCGCCCGCAACGGGCGCGAAGGCGCCGTAGAAGTGGTTGGTCGACTTCACGATAAGGATGCGCTTGGCTGAAATATCGATGCCAAGATTGGAAAACAAATCCGGTGAAAACGCCTGGGACCGGACCGAGTTCAGGACGATGTCGAGATCGCCGATGCGGATCGCCGCGCTGTCGCCGAGCGGCACGACGGATTCGCCGAAACTCTGCTCGGCATTTCGCACGAGGCGGGTCACGGTCACACGGGCGTCGATCGGATCGCCACCGGTGGCAGAGGTCTTGCCGCCAAACCGCAAGTCCAACTCCGCGCCGACACCCGCCGCGAAACAAAGCCGAACCGCCATGGGGTCCCAAATCGTGCCCAGCGCAACGCCCTTGAGCCCCATCTCCATGGCATGCCGCAAAAGGATGGTTGAATCGCCCGGCACCCCGCCACCGGGATTGTCCCAGACATCGGCGAGAACCACCGGACACGCCGTCGCCGCGTCGGCCCGCCGCAACGCTTCGCGCGGCGCCAGGAACGGCGGCGTTGCCCGGCCACGGAAGCCGAAAAGCTCGTGTCCAAGCTCGGCGGCCAGCCGATCGCCCTTGGCCACCTGATTGTCGGTGACCACGATGACCTTCGCGCCAAGATCGGGAGAGTCGCCCGCCATGAACCCGTGAATGACCGAGATCGAAAGCGCCTCGCCATCCTGCTCCATCTGTTTGAGGCGATCCACGAAGCTGCGCATCGGGTCAATGCTCGTCGGCAAAACGTCGATCATCCGCACATCGAAAACGCTGATCCTCGGCGTGATCTCGCGGCGTGCAGCCTTGAGCGTGAGATTAACGCAAGCTTCACCGGTCTCGACAAAATCGGTATGCGGAAACTCTTTGAACACGGTGATCACATCCGCATTCGCCACGCGTCTTTCGCTCAGGTGGCTGTGTGGATCGAAACTGACGCCGATCACGCACTCCGGACCGACGATCTTGCGCGCCAACTCAAGCAGCGTCCCTTCGCAATCGACGCAACCGTCGGCGATCATGGCACCGTGCAATCCAAGTACGACGGCATCCAGCGGCATTGCCGCTTCAAGCTGATGCAGCACCTCGTCGCGCAGGCGTACCCAAGTCGCGTTGTTCACCAACCCACCCGGTTCGGCCCATGTTGCGGTGCCTTCGATCAGATTGATTTCCCCACGCGCCGCGCGCTTGCGCAATGCGGGGAAAACCGCCGAGCAGAGCGTCGGCGTGTCAGGGTGCTCGCCGGGCGGTGCATAGAAACTGTCGGCGAAATCCGTGAAGTCGGTCCGCAACGGCGAGAAGGTGTTGGTTTCCGTCGCGATGGACGCCGTGAAGACGCGCATGAGGATGTCCTTTTGTTCAAACCGGCGAGGCAACTCGGCACGCCACGCCCGCCGCGTCCCCGCATCGCTGCCGAAACTTAGTTAGATTTTTTCTGCTCAACCAAGAGCAAGTCAAGGCAATTGTGTTACTTAGTTTCACAACTACCTGTGTTTCGCCTGCCATTTTCCCGCAGGATCTAAAATATTGATCACGTTCTGAAATCAAATTACAAATTGGCGCATTGAAGAAAGGCGCTGTCGAAAATGCCAAGTGACGCAAAGGCGGGCCATACGCCGATCGACCTGATTTCGAACCTGCGAGGTCTCGATCGCCGGCTGCCGGCGCGCGAGCAGCAGGTCGCCGACTATGTGTTGGCCAACCTTGAACAGATCAGCGGAATGACGATTGCGGCCCTCGCCCTGGCCGCCGGCGTCAGCTCGCCGACGGTTGTCCGGTTTTGCCGATCCATGGGCTGCGACGGCTTTCGAGATTTCAAAATCCGTTTGGCACAGAACCTTGCCGTCAGCCTGCAATACCTCGTGCGCGATCAACAAACGCCGCCAGCCGCGGAAATTGACATTGTCGATCAGGTCATCGGCGCCTTGTCGGCGACACTCAACGTGTTGCGGCACCAGTTCGAGCCGGACGTTTTTTCGGCGGCCAGCTCGGCGATTGTCGGAGCAAACACGATCCTTGTCGCGGGCATTGGTGGCGGGTCGTCCATGTTGGCGCAGGAAACCGCGAACCGGCTGTTCCGCCTGGGCATCCCGACCACCGCCGTATCAGACAGCTACGTTCTGCAAATGCGCGCGGCAACGCTCAAACAAACGGACATGCTCCTTGCGATCTCGGCCAGCGGAGAAGCGGACGAGATCGTCAGCGCGGCCGAGGTCGCCGGTGGATACGGGGCGGTGACCCTTGCGATTACCAAGACTGGCAGCAGCCTTGCACGGGTGGCCAGGATCGCGCTGCAACTCGATCTGCCGGAAGATCCCGACATTCACAAACCGACGGCCTCGCGGTACGCGTTTCTGGTCTTGATTGATGCATTGGCGATGGCAGTTGCCCAGAAGCGACCAGCGGAAACGACCGAAAACCTGCGCCGCATCCGGGCGTCGCTGACAGCGTATCACGGGCGCACGGGCCCGCAACCGCTGGGTGACTAGGCCGGTGAGCTGAATGCTCTGCCCGAATGCTGCTATTTGGCCCAACCAGCCGCGTGATCGGGCCGACAAAACTGAGAGGTCAGCCCACCGCGGCGGGTGCTGAGCAAGGAGAGGGCCGAACATGGACATCGACTGGATCGCCGTAGACTGGGGGACGTCAAACCTGCGGGTCTGGATCTACGACTCAAACGGCGCTTTGGTCGCGCACCGGTCATCGGACAAGGGCATGGCGCGACTGGCGCCCGATGACTTTGAAGGTGCGCTCGCTGAGCTGGTCGCCGCGCATCTGCCCGAAAACGGGCGCGTCCCGATCATCTGCTGCGGCATGGTCGGCGCCCGGCAAGGCTGGCGCGAGGCCCCGTATGCTTGCGTGCCCTGCCCCCCGCCCAACGCGTCCAACGCCATCTGGGTTGAGACCTCGGATCCCCGAATGGACGTTCGCATCCTGCCGGGCGTCATGCAGGAGATCCCCCCGGATGTGATGCGGGGCGAGGAAACCCAGATTGGCGGGTTTCTGGCCACGCGGCCTCGGTACGACGGCGTCATCTGTCTGCCCGGCACCCATTCCAAATGGGTCCATGTGAGCGATGGAATGATCCTCGATTTTCGCACGTTCATGACCGGCGAAGTGTTTGCGCTCCTGGCAAAGGAATCGGTCCTGCGCCATTCCATGGACGGCGACGGCTGGGACGCGGCGGCGTTCCTGGAGGCTGTCGACGCTGCGATCGTATCGCCGGAAAGCACCTTGTCGCGCCTGTTCTCATTGCGCGCCGGGTCATTGCTCGAAGCCACGACCTCGGATGTGACCCGCGCTCGGTTGTCGGGCCTTTTGCTGGGGCTCGAATTGGCCGGAGCGCGTGATTTCTGGCAGGGAAAATCCGTAGCCATCATCGGCGACACCCAACTGGCCGAGCATTATGCGACCGCTTTCGCGGCCCAAGGCGTGGTCGCCGAGCGCGAAGACGGCGAGGCCATGACCCTCACCGGGCTGGCCGCCAGTCGGCGGGCGCCGGCCACCTAGACCAACCATGGCACCGGCAGGTTCACGCTCGACGACGACAACGCCATAGACCGACCTGGATAGAGGCCGCGAAGGTCCTGACTGGCGATGCCGGGATGACGATGCATCCCGCTTGACCCAAAAAAACACATGAAATAGGAAGCATCCTATTCGCGGGCGTTGTGTAGTGGTAAGACCTCAGCCTTCCAAGCTGATGACGCGGGTTCGATTCCCGCCGCCCGCTCCATCACCACCAGACAGGAAAAGCCGGGCCCGCGAGCCTGGCTTTCGTCATTCCCGGGACCGCGTTCAGAGATAGAACGAGCCGGGAAAGACATGACGGATGATGCCGTCACGGGTCAGGCCGATCTCGGCCAGCTCGGCGTCAGATTTCAGCTCCAGCGCTGCGATTTCGTCGTGGTGGCTGCGCGCCTCGGCGTAGCGCAGGAAGAAGCCGCCGATGGCGGACACACTGCGCGCGGTGAATGAATGGGAGGCAGCCGAAGGCGTATGGGTTGCGATGAAAGTCATTTTGGAAACCTCAGATATCTGTGTGTTCGTTCCTCCCTTCGGCTTCAAGGTAAGCTATTCTGACACATTTGAGACCTGCCGGTTGCGCAAGCCCGCTATGCAGCGCTGTCAGCACTGGCTGGGGCAAGGTCGAGCCCGCCGATTTCGGCCAGGTGTTCGACGATCGCCGCCACCCCTTCACCCTGGCGCAGGGCTGTGAAGACATAGGGTTTTCCCGCGCGCATCTTCGCCGCGTCGCGGTCCATCACATCGAGATTGGCGCCGACATAGGGCGCGAGATCGCGTTTGTTGATGATCAGCAGGTCCGATCGGGTGATCGCCGGGCCGCCCTTGCGCGGGATATCTTCGCCCGCGGCCACGTCGATCACGTAGAGCGTGACGTCGGCGAGCTCGGGGCTGAAGGTGGCCGAGAGGTTGTCGCCCCCGCTCTCGATCAGGATCAGGTCGAGGTCGGGGTGGCGGGCATTGAGCGCGGCGACGGCGGCGAGGTTGATCGACGCATCCTCCCGGATCGCGGTATGCGGGCAGCCGCCGGTCTCGACCCCCATCACCCGATCCTCGGGCAGGATCTGCATCCGCATCAGTGCCTCGGCGTCTTCGCGGGTGTAGATGTCGTTGGTGATGACGGCGAGCGAGAGCCGGTCTTTCAGCGCCTTCGCCAGGGCCGCGGTAAGCGTGGTCTTGCCCGCGCCGACGGGGCCGCCGATGCCGACGCGCAGGGGGCCGTTGGGGGAAGAGGTCATATCGTGTCTCCTGTGGCGCGGGGCGGTGAGTAATTTTTCCAAGATGAAGAGGTTCAGCTTCGGAAGATGCGCGAATACTGGGTCTCGTGGCGCATCGAGGCGATGTCGGAAAGGAAGGCGGATGAGGCGAGGCCGGTGAGGTCGCCATCGCGCGCGGTGCTGGCCGTGGCTTCGATCAGCGGGGTGAGCGCGTGCAGGATGCGCTGGCCCTCGGTCTGGCCCACGGGCGCGAGGCGTTGGGCGGCGGCAATGAGGTTTGAGCTGAAGGCTTGCAGGTAGAGCGTGAGCGTAAGGTCGAGCGGCAGGGTTTCGCGCGCCGCCGCCGCGCCCAGCGCCACCGGGTAGGTGAACCCGTCGAGGTCTGTTCCCCAGACCGCGCCGACGACTTGCGCGAAGGCCGCGCCCTGGGCGTCGGCTTCCAACAGGCGTTCGGCGGAGGGGGCGAAGGCGCGCGCCATCTCGTCGATCTCGGCGAGCGGCGCGTGGCCATGGAAGGCGGCGGCGAGGAAGGTGGCATCGCTCAGCCCCGAACCGTGGGCGAGCAGGTCGGCGAGCCAGGCCTCAAGGCTGGCGGCGTCGGAGACCCAGCCGGCGTGGACGGCCGCCTCAAGCCCGTGGGAATAGCTGAACGCCCCAACCGGGAAGCCGGGCGAGAGCCATTGCGCGAGGGTGAGGAGCTCAGTGCTCATGGGTATGGCCCTCGGGGCCGTGGCTGGCGGAATGGTCATGGCCATGGGTGCGGCCATGGCCATAGGCGCCGCCCTCGGGGGTGAAGGGCTCGGTGACTTGCCGCGTGGTCGCGCCGAGCTTCGCCAGCATGTCGGCCATGACGTGATCGGCCTGGATCAGGATGCGGCCGGGCTCGATCTGCGCAGGCGTGTGGCGGTTGCCGATGTGCCAGGCGAGGCGGGTGAGATCGCCGGTGACCTCGATCAGCACCTCGGGCGCGGCGCGCACCAGCACCCTGCGGCCATCGTCGAGCACAAAGGCATCGTCGGGGCCGAGCGAGGTGGTGTGCTCGAGATCGACGAGGAAGCGCTCACCGGCATCCGTCACCAGCGTTTTGCGGCGCAGGAAACGGTCGTCATAGGTGAGGGTGACGGTGGCGTCGCCGTGATGGGCGTGGGTGATGGTATGGGCGGTGGGGAGGGTCATGGCTCAACTCCAACCCAGCCCGGCAAATCCCGCATACGCGCGAAAGAGATTCGGCGTTGGCCGTTCTTCTGCATCTTTCCGGCGCGTTCCCAAACAGATGCTCCATCGCCATCATAGACGAGGTCAGCGTAGAATCTGTCCGCGATCCTCATGATGACCAGACGGTCGCAATCAGCGTTCAACGATACCCCACGCGTTGAGGTGAGCTTGATTTGCACCTCCCGACCCTCGGAATCGATAGCATCGAACCCCTCTGTCGAGGGCGGCACGAGTTTTAACGCCAACGCTTCCGCCGCAATCACTTCTCCAATTGAGCCGACGAGATGACCATCAGGCGTAAATGGACGACCCGGGTAGGCCGCAGACGGAGCTTCGACAGCTTCGTAGATCTTGGCCACTGGTTCAGGGAGTGAAATCCTCATCGTGCCCTCAAAACAAAAAATACCGCTGCGCCATCGGCAGCTCCGTCGCAGGTTCGCAGGTGAGCAGCTCGCCATTGGCGCGGACTTCGTAGGTTTCCGGGTTCACCTCGATCTGCGGCAGGGCGTCGTTCAGCACCAGGTCTTTCTTGCCGATGCCCCGCGTGTTCTTCACCGCCACTGTCTGTTTCGCCAGCCCAAGTTTCTCGCGGATCCCCGCATCCTGCGCCGCCGCGCTCACGAAGGTGATCGCCGAGTGTTCCACCGCGCGGCCCATCGCACCGAACATCGGCCGGGTGTAGACCGGCTGGGGCGTCGGGATCGAGGCGTTGGGGTCGCCCATCTGCGCCACCACGATCATTCCGCCCATCAGCACCATCTCGGGTTTCACCCCGAAAAACGCGGTGTTCCACAGCACGAGGTCGGCGCGCTTGCCGACCGCGATCGAGCCGATCTCGTGGCTCACCCCGTGGGCGATGGCGGGGTTGATCGTGTATTTCGCGATGTAGCGGCGGACGCGGAAATTGTCGTTGTCGCCGGTTTCCTCCGCCAGCTTGCCGCGCTGCTTCTTCATCTTGTCGGCGGTCTGCCAGGTGCGGATGATCACTTCGCCGACCCGGCCCATCGCTTGTGAATCCGAAGCGATGATCGAAAACGCCCCCATGTCATGCAGGATGTCTTCGGCGGCGATGGTCTCGCGCCGGATCCGGCTTTCGGCAAAGGCCACGTCTTCGGGGATCGACTTGTCGAGATGGTGGCAGACCATCAGCATGTCGAGATGCTCTTCCAGCGTGTTCACGGTGAACGGGCGCGTCGGGTTGGTGGACGAGGGCAGCACATGCGCCTCGCCCGCCACCTTGATGATATCGGGCGCATGGCCGCCCCCTGCCCCTTCGGTGTGAAAGGCGTGGATGGTGCGCCCCCCCATCGCCTTCACGGTATGCTCGACAAAGCCGGATTCGTTGAGCGTATCGGTGTGGATCATCACCTGCACGTCGAGCGCGTCGGCGACGGTGAGGCAGTTGTCAATCGCCGCCGGGGTGGTGCCCCAATCCTCGTGCAGCTTGAGCGAACAGGCCCCGGCCAGCACCTGTTCTTCCAGCGGCGCGGGCAGGCTGGCGTTGCCCTTGCCGGCGAAACCGATGTTCATCGGCACGCCGTCGACGGCTTGCAGCATCCGGCCGATATTCCACGGGCCGGGCGTGCAGGTGGTGGCGAGCGTGCCATGCGCCGGGCCGGTGCCGCCGCCGAGCATGGTGGTCAGCCCCGAGTGCAGCGCGTCTTCGATCTGCTGCGGCGCGATGAAGTGGATGTGGCTGTCAAAACCTCCGGCGGTGAGGATCTTGCCCTCGCCCGCGATCGCCTCGGTGCCGGGGCCGATGATGATATCGACGCCCGACTGGGTATCGGGGTTGCCCGCCTTGCCGATCGCCGCGATGCGCCCGTCGCGCAGGCCCACGTCGGCCTTGTAGATGCCCGAGTGGTCGACGATCAGCGCGTTTGTGATGACGGTGTCGACGGCGCCCTCGGCCCGCGTCGCCTGGCTCTGGCCCATGCCGTCGCGGATCACCTTACCGCCGCCAAACTTCACCTGCTCGCCGTAGAGCGAGCCGTTGTAGCCCTCCGGCTGGGCGGTGAGATCGCGCTCGACCTCGATGATCAGGTCGGTATCGGCCAGGCGCACCTTGTCGCCGGTGGTGGGGCCGAACATGGCGGCATAGTCGCGCCGGGGTATCTGGACGGGCATTCGTCTCTCCTGTCGGGGTCAGCCTCGGTTTGGAAGCCGGACCCTCATGCTTTGAACCTCTCGTCCACCGGAACCTGCAGCGCGGTGGACAACGCATTGGTTTGGCTGGCCATGCCGATCACGGCCAGCAGTTCGCCATACATTTCGTCGCTCATCCCCTTGGCCTTGGCCGAGGCGGTGTGGGAGTGGACGCAGTATTCGCAGGCGTTCGCCACCGAGACGGCGATGTAGATCATCTCCTTGGTGAGCGGGTCGAGGTGGCCCGGCCCCATGAGACCTTTCAACCGCTCCCAAAGCGGCGCCATCGTCGCGGGCTCATTCGCCATCGCACGCCAGAAATTGTTGACGTAATCGGTCTGGCGCGCCTCGCGGATATCGGCAAACACCACTGCGGCCTCGGGGCTCAGTTGATCGTCGGAAAGAAGGGGCACGGTGGCCATGGTCAGAGGTCTCCCATCACTTTTTGGTTGAACCCGTAGATCTTGCGGCTGCCGCCGATGGGAATCAATTGCACCTCGCGCCGCTGGCCAGGCTCGAAGCGCACCGCCGTGCCGGGGGCGATGTCGAGCCGCATCCCGTGCGCCGCCGCGCGGTCGAAGGCGAGCGCGGGGTTGGTTTCGGCAAAATGGTAGTGGCTGCCCACCTGCACCGGACGGTCGCCGGTGTTGGCCACCATCAGGGTGATCGCCTCACGGCCTTCGTTCAGGGTGATCTCGCCGGGCGCGGGGAAGACCTCGCCGGGGATCATGCCTTGGCCCTCGCGGGGCGCAACATCACGGCGAGGGTGAGCGCGGTGGCAAGGCCGAAGGCAGCGGCGATCCAGACGCCGTGGGCCTCGTGCGGGTGAACGCCGTGGCCGGGGTGTGCGAACGCCGGCGTGGTTATGAGGGCAAGCGCGATGAGTGAACGCATGTCGGAGTCTCCTTAGCGGATCGGGTTGTGAACGGTGACGAGCTTCGTGCCATCGGGGAAGGTGGCTTCCACCTGCACCTCGGGGATCATCTCCGGCACGCCCTGCATGCACATCTCGCGGGTGATCACCTGCGCCCCCGCCTCCATCATGTCGGCCACCGAGCGGCCATCGCGCGCGCCTTCCACCACCGCATCGGTGATCAGTGCGATCGCCTCGGGGTGGTTGAGCTTCACGCCGCGCGCAAGCCGCTTGCGCGCCACCTCGGCGGCCATGGAAATCAGGAGCTTGTCTTTTTCTCGGGGCGTCAGTTGCATGGGTCAGAGCATCCAGGGCTTGGGGATTTCATCGTGGTTGAGGAGCTTCAGCGCCGGCACGAGGCTTTGGCGCAGGGTGTAGCTGTCGGGGGCGAGCAGGCGCGCGGCGAGCAGGCCCGCGCGCACCAGGCTCGCGCCGGCGGTCTCGGGCAGAAGCGCGCGCAGCGGCGCGAGGAAGGTTTCGGCGTCCGGCCCGGCATAGACAAGGCTGGCCATCGCCCGCGCGCCGTGGCCAATCGCGGCGCGGTCCATCTGGCCGGCTAGGTCGCCCTCAAGGCGCACCGCGTCGAGCCAGATCAGCGCACCGTCGCGGCGGATCTCGACCCGGTCGTGGAATCGCACGCCGTGCAGCTCCTCGCCCATCGCCATGCGGCCGAACACCACCGGCTCGACCATCAGAAAGCGCGCGTCTCTGGCGATCTCGACATCCAGGCTGCGCGCCAGATGGGCGCCTTCGAACAGGATCGTCTCCTGCGGCAGCCAGGCCAGCCGCGCCCCCGCCCCGGCGCCTAGCCGCGTGGCGATTCGCCCCGGCTCGTGCCCAGTAGCGCGGTAGGCGCGTTCGGCGGCCTGGGTGGTGAGGGTGAGCACCGTACCCGGCGCGGCGCTGGCCTCGGTGGCGAAACGGTCGCCGCCTGTCACGCCGCCGGCGGTATTGACCAGCACCGCGTCGAAGGCCTGCCCGGCGGGGCGCGGAAACATGCATTTGAGCGAGCCCGCCATGCGCAGCCCGTCGAGCGCGCCGCCGCCCGGCCCCGGCTTCAGCGAGAGCCGCACCTGACCGCGTGCGCGCGGTTGCTCCGGTCCGGTGCTCATGGCTGGCGCAAGCTGATTCATCGTCTCCATCCGGTCGGTTTGCCCATGGTTTCAGCACGAAGCCTGGCCAGAGTCAGGAATTGCGGCGCGCGAGCGCCCGAGCTCGAGGCATTCGCACAAAAATCCGGCGTCAGATGAGGCGAATGCATGTTTTCAAGGCAATTCCTTGATCGCCCGGTCGGGCGCTTGCGGCACCCTTCTGCACGCCCGCTGACGATTTGGTCAAATTTCCGTGGCGACAAACCTTGATCCGGGCCAAGTTTCAGGTCTTAATCCCCGGCAGGGGGCGCTAGATCCCTGTGAAAAATTCAAGGACCGCCAACGATTTCCGGGTTTTTGCGAAACCCTGGCCCCAAAGCGATATTGCGCGGGGCAGACAGGAGCGGTCCGGGGCCGGTAACTGCGATGAGTAACCGAGCAAACATATCAATACGGGAGTATTCCATGTCACTACGCACTTTCCTGACCGCGACGAGCCTCGTTCTGTCGATGGCCGGGGCGGCCTCGGCCCAGTCCACGCTGGTCTATTGTTCCGAAGGCTCGCCCGAGGGCTTCGACCCCGCGCTCTACACCTCGGGCACCACGTTCGACGCCTCGTCGCACCCGATCTACAACCGCCTCGTCGAGTTCAAGGTCGGCACCACCGAGGTGATCCCCGGCCTCGCCGAGAGCTGGGAAGCCTCCGAGGACGGGACGGAATACACGTTCCACCTGCGCCCCGGCGTGAAGTTCCACACCACCGACTATTTCACCCCGTCGCGTGACTTCAACGCCGACGACGTGCTCTTCTCGTTCGTGCGTCAGAACGACGAAGCCAACCCCTACTACACCGTCTCCGGCGGCACCTGGGAGTATTTCCAGGCGATGTCGATGCCCGACCTGATCGCTTCGATCGAAAAGGTCGACGACTTGACGGTGAAGTTCGTGCTGACCCGCTCCGAAGCGCCCTTCATCGCCAACCTCGCGATGGACTTCGCCTCGATCCAGTCGGCCGAATACGCCGACGCAATGCTCGAATCCGGCACCCCCGAAATGCTGAACCAGCAGCCGATCGGCACCGGCCCGTTCGAGTTCGTCGCCTACCAGAAAGACGCGGTCATCCGCTACGCCAAGAACCCCGACTACTGGAAAGACGGCGTGCCGAAGGTCGATAACCTCGTGTTCGCCATCACCACCGACAACTCGGTGCGCTACCAGAAGCTGCTCGCCGGCGAATGCCACGTGATGCCCTATCCGAACCCGGCCGACGTTGCCGAGATGAAGTCGAACCCGGACGTCAACGTGATGGAGCAGGAAGGCCTCAACGTCGGCTACCTCGCCTACAACACGCAGATGCCGCCGTTCGACAACCCGGCAGTGCGCAAGGCGCTGAACATGGCGATCGACAAGCAGGCGATCATCGACGTGGTGTTCCAGGGCTCCGGCCAGATCGCCAAGAACCCGATCCCGCCGACCATGTGGTCGTATAACGACGCCGTCGTCGACGACGCCTACGATCCCGAAGCCGCCAAGGCGATGCTCGCCGAAGCCGGCGTGAGCGACTTGTCGATGAAGATCTGGGCGATGCCGGTGCAGCGTCCCTACAACCCGAACGCGCGGCGCATGGCCGAGCTGATGCAGGAAGACTTCTCGAAGATCGGCGTGACCGTCGAGATCGTGTCCTATGAGTGGGGCGAGTACCTCGACCGCTCGAAAGCCACCGACCGTGACGGCGCGGTGCTGCTGGGCTGGACCGGCGACAACGGCGACCCGGACAACTTCCTCGCCGTGCTGCTGGGCTGCGATGCCGTCGGCGGCTCGAACCGGGCGCAGTGGTGCTACCAGCCGTTCGATGACGTGGTGCAGAAAGCCAAAACCGTCTCGGACGTGGCCGAGCGCACCAAGCTCTATGAAGACGCGCAAGTGATCTTCAAAGAGCAGGCGCCCTGGGCGACGATCGCGCATTCGGTCGTGTTCATGCCGATGCGTCCCGAGGTCGAAGGCTACGTGATGCACCCGCTGGGTGGCCACATCTTCAACGAAGTCGGCCTGGCCGAATAAGCTGCCAAAATCGGGCGGGGCCTTGCCGGGCCCCGCCCATCCCGTTACGGGCAAGACCAACAGGCCGGGCATGACGACCCGCCGCGACCTACGTGAGGGCCGATGCTCCGCTATCTCCTGTCCAGGCTGCTGACCTTCGTGCCGACCTTTCTCGGCGTCACGCTCATCTCATTTGCGTTCATCCGCGTGCTGCCGGGCGATCCGATCATCGTGATGGCCGGCGAGCGCGGGGTGACGCCCGAGCGCTATGCCGAGCTGCAGGCGCAATTCGGCTTCGACCGGCCGATCTACGTGCAGTTCTGGGATTATTTCACCGGCGTGCTGCAAGGCGACCTGGGCCAGAGCTTCGTCACCAAGAAGCCGGTCTGGGACGAGTTCTTCGCACTGTTCCCCGCCACGCTGGAGCTTTCCCTTGTTGCGATCGTCATCGCCATCACGCTGGGCCTCCCGGCGGGCGTGATCGCCGCCACCCAGCGCGGCAAGTTCTTCGACCGGGCGCTGATGTCATCCGCCCTGATCGGCTACTCGATGCCGATTTTCTGGTGGGCGCTGCTGCTGATCATCGTCTTTTCCGGCAACCTCGGCTGGACCCCGGTCTCGGGTCGGATCGACCTGCTCTATTACTTCCCCAACACCACCGGTTTCATGCTGGTCGACAGCCTGCTGTCGGGCCAGAAGGGCGCTTTTACCTCGGCGATGTCGCACCTCGTGCTTCCCTCGATCGTCCTGGCGACGATCCCGCTCGCGGTGATCGCCCGCCAGACCCGGTCGGCGATGCTCGAAGTGCTCTCGGAAGACTACATCCGCACCGCCAAGGCCAAGGGCCTCGCGCCGGTGCGCGTCAACGGGCTGCACGCGCTGCGCAACGCGATGATCCCGGTGATCACGGTGATCGGCCTGATGGTCGGCACGCTGCTGGCCGGCGCGATCCTGACCGAGACGATCTTCTCCTGGCCCGGGATCGGCAAGTGGATGGTCGACAGCATCTTCCGGCGCGACTACCCGGTGGTGCAGGGCGGGCTCCTGCTGGTGGCGGCCTTCGTGATGGTGGTCAACCTGATCGTCGACGTGCTTTACGGCCTCATCAACCCCAAGATCCGGAAGCGCTGACATGGCCGATGCAAGTTTCACCGCCCCCGCCCGCCCCGGACGCCTGAAGGAATTCTGGCTCTATTTCCGCGAGAACAAGGGCGCCGTCATCGGCTTCTACGTGTTCGTCGCGCTTTTGCTTCTGGCGCTTCTGGCCTCGTTCATCGCCCCCTTCGATCCCACGGCGCAGGATCGCACGGCCACGCTGGTGCCGCCGGCCTGGGAGGAGGGCGGCAGCTGGCGCTATGTGCTCGGCACCGACCCGCTCGGGCGCGACATGCTCTCGCGCCTGCTCTACGGCGCGCGCTATTCCTTCATCATCGGTGTCGTCGTGGTGCTGATCGCCTCGACAGGCGGCATCCTGATCGGCCTGATCGCCGGCTTCGCGCCGAAATGGGTCGATACGATCATCATGCGGATCATGGATATCATCCTGTCCTTCCCCGCCCTTCTGCTGGCCCTCGTGCTGGTGGCGATCCTCGGGCCCTCGCTGATGAACGCGATGATCGCCATCGCCATCGCCTACCAGCCGCATTACGTCCGCCTCACCCGCGCGGCGGTGATGACGGAGCGCTCGAAAGACTACGTGATCTCGGCCAAGGTCGCGGGCGCCAGGCTGCCGCGGCTGATGTTCATCACCGTCCTGCCCAACTGCCTCGCGCCGATCATCGTGCAGGCGGCGCTGTCGTTCTCGAACGCGATCCTCGACGTGGCCGCGCTCGGGTTTCTCGGCATGGGGGCCCAGCCGCCCACGCCCGAATGGGGCACGATGCTGGCCGAGTCGCGCGAGTTCATCCTGCGTGCCTGGTGGGTCGTCACCTTCCCCGGCCTCGCCATCCTGATCACCGTGCTCGCCATCAACCTGATGGGCGACGGTCTGCGCGACGCGCTCGACCCGAAGCTGAAGAGGAGCTGACGCGATGCCCCTGCTCCAGATCCGCAATCTCTCGGTCGATTTCGCCACCGGTGGCGGGCAGTTCCGTGCCGTCGACCAGACCGATATCACCGTCGATGAGGGCGACGTGCTGGCGATCGTCGGCGAGAGCGGCTCGGGCAAGTCGGTCGCGGTGCTGGCGGCGATGGGCCTGCTGCCCTGGACCGCCACGATCACGGCCGACGAGATGAGCTTCGACGGGCGCGATATCCGCAGCCTCACCCCGAAGCAGCGCCGCACCGTGATCGGCCGCGACATGGCGATGATCTTCCAGGAGCCGATGTCGTCGCTCAACCCCTGCTTCACGGTCGGCTTCCAGATCAAGGAAGCGCTGAAGAAGCACCTCGACCTCACCCGCCAGGAGCGCCACGCCCGCGCCATCGAGTTGCTCGATCTGGTCGGCATCCCCGACCCCGAAACGCGCCTCAGCGCCTTCCCGCACCAGCTCTCGGGCGGCATGAGCCAACGGGTGATGATCGCCATGGCGCTGTCGTGCAACCCGCGCCTGCTGATCGCCGACGAGCCCACCACGGCGCTCGACGTGACGATCCAGGCGCAGATCCTCGACCTGCTCACCTCGATCCAGGAAAAGACCGGCATGGCGCTGATCCTGATCACCCACGACATGGGCGTGGTCGCCGAGACCGCCCAGCGCGTGCAGGTGCAATACGCCGGCCAGAAGGTCGAGGAGCAACCGGTGCGCGCGCTGTTCGACACGCCGCATCACCCCTACACCGCCGCCCTGCTGGCCGCGCTGCCCGAGCGCGCCACCGAGCGCCGCCTGCCGACCATCCCCGGCGTGGTGCCGGGCCAGTTCGACCGGCCCGCCGGCTGCCTGTTCAGCCCGCGCTGCGCCTTCGCCGACGACAAGTGCCGCACCCAGGCGCCGCCGGTGCAAAGCGCCGCGCTCGGCCTCGCGCGCTGCCACTACCCGATTGCCACCCCGGCCAAGGAGGCGGTGTGATGAGCGAACCCGTGATCGTCGCCGAACATCTCGCCCGTCACTACGAAGTGGGCGGCGGGGTGTTCTCCAAACCCAAGGTGGTGAAGGCGCTGTCGGAAGCGAGCTTTTCGATCATGCCCGGCAAGACGCTGGCGGTGGTGGGCGAAAGCGGCTGCGGCAAGTCCACCCTCGCCCGGCTCGTCACGCTGATCGAAGAGCCCACCGAGGGCAGCTTCACCATCGGCGGCATTCCCGGCACCCGCAACAACTGGGCGCGGCTGCGCGACAGCGTGCAGATCGTGTTCCAGGACCCCTACGGCAGCCTCAACCTGCGCCACCGCGTCGGCTCGATCCTCGAAGAGCCGCTGAAGATCAACCGCCCCGAAATGTCGGCCGCCGAGCGCGAGGAAAAGGCGCGCGCGATGATGGACCTGGTGGGCCTGCGCCCGGAGCATTACGACCGCTTTCCGCACATGTTCTCGGGCGGCCAGCGCCAGCGTATCGCCGTGGGCCGCGCGCTGATGCTCGAGCCCAAGCTGATGGTGCTCGACGAGCCGGTGTCGGCGCTGGATGTGTCGATCCAGAGCCAGGTGCTCAACCTGCTGCTCGATATCCAGGAGCGGATGCAGCTCGCCTATCTGTTCATCAGCCACGATCTCGGCGTGGTGCGCCATGTCGCCGACGACGTGATGGTGATGTATCTCGGCCGTCCGGTGGAATTCGCCACCAAGGAGGAGGTGTTCGCGCATCCGCGCCACCCCTACACCAAGGCGCTGCTCTCGGCGACGCCCTCGACCGAGCCGCACCCCGAGCGCAAGCGGATCAAGCTGGAGGGCGAGCTGCCCTCGCCGCTCAACGTACCCGACGGCTGCCCTTTCGCGCCGCGCTGCTGGAAGGCGCAGGCGATCTGCCGCAGCGAACGCCCGCATCTCGAAAAGACCGGCCACCGCGTCGCCTGCCATTTCCCCGAGGAATGACCGGCGCGGCGCGGCGCCCCGCACAGGAGGACCCGCCATGGATCTCGGATTGGAAGGCAAGGTTGCCGTCATTACCGGCGCCTCGAAGGGGATCGGCCTCGGCATCGCCCGGGCCTTTGCCCGCGAGGGGGCCAACCTGGTGGTCACCGCACGCACGATGGAGATGATCGAGGCGGCGGCCGAGGCGATTGTCGAGGAATTCGGCGTGACGGTGCGCGCCGTCGCCTCCGACGTGTCGACGCCCGCGGGCTGCCAGGCGGTGATCGACGCCGCCGCCGGCATGGGCGGGGCCGATATCTTCGTCTCCAATGCCGGCACCGGCTCGAACGAGACCGTGGCCGAGGCGCCCGACGAGAAGTGGATGGACTACTGGAACCTCCACGTGATGGCCGCCGTGCGCCTCAGCCGGGGACTCGCCGACCAGATGGATGAAAAGGGCGGCGGCGCGATGCTGATGAACGCCTCGATCTGCGCCGTCCAGCCGCTCTGGTACGAGCCGATCTACAACACCACCAAGGCGGCGCTGCTGATGTTCGCCAAGACCCTCTCGACCGAGATGATCAAGCGCAATATCCGGGTGAACACGGTGAACCCCGGCCTGATCCGCACACCGGACTGGGAGAATACGGCGCGCGAGCTGGCGGGCGAGAACTGGGAAGACTACCTGCAGGAGGTCGCCGACGAGCACGCCGATATCAAGCGCTTCGGCACGGTCGAAGAGCTCGCCGATTTCTGCGTCTTCATCTGCTCGCCGCGCGCCTCTTACAGTGTCGGCTCGGCCTACCACGTCGATGGCGGGATGCTGAAAACCACCTGACCGGCGCCGGTCGCTCCTGGCGATATGGCCGATCTATACACCGGGGCCGTGGCCTTGGTAGAGATCGATGAGCGCCAAGGGAGGCCCGCCGATGTCGACACCGAATACCGAACAGACCCACCCGCTCGCCGCCGGGATCGAGACCCGCGCCGGCAGCGAGGCGCTCGGCCTGCTGCTTGATGGCCATATCGCCGCCGCCGAGGCGGTGCGCGCGGCGATCCCGGCGCTGGAGCGCGGCGCACAGGCGATGGCACGGACGGTGCGCACGGGCGGCAAGCTGGTCTACGCCGCGGCGGGCGCCTCCGGCACGCAGGCGATGGCCGACGGGCTGGAGATCACCCCCACCTTCGGCATCCCCACCGCGCAGATCCGCATCCTGCGCGCCGGCGGGCTGGAAGACATGTCGCGCCCCAAGGGCGAGATGGAAGACCGGGCGGAAGCCGCCGAGGCCGACGCGCGGGCCGCGGGGATCGGCCCCGGCGACTGCGTGATCTGCCTCGCCGCCAGCGGCAACACCACCTACCCGGTGCGGATCATGGAGATCGCCCGCGCCGCCGGGGCGGTGACGATCGGGCTGGCCAACAACCCCGGGGCGCGGCTGCTGGAGGCGGATATCGCGGTGCTGCTCGCCACCCCGCCCGAACTGATCGCCGGCTCGACCCGGCTCGGCGCCGCCACGGCGCAGAAGATCGCGCTCAACATGATGTCGACCCTGATGGGCATCCGGCTCGGCCACGTGGTCGACGGGCTGATGGTCAACGTCATCGCCAACAACGAAAAACTGTTCCGCCGGGCCGAAAACATCGTGATGCAGCTCACCGGCTGCGACCGGGAGACGGCGGCCAGAAGCCTCGCGGCATCGGGCGGCCGGGTGAAAGAAGCGGTGCTGATCACCGAGGGCGCGCGGGACCTCGACGTTGCGCGAAAGCTCCTGGCCCAGACCGACGGCCAATTGCGCGCGGCGATCGCGGCGATCGGATCAGGCGACTAGGTGGCAGGAAGGGAAATGGCGCGCTGGGGAGGATTCGAACCCCCGACCCCTTGATTCGTAGTCAAGTACTCTATCCAACTGAGCTACCAGCGCGCGGACAGGCGGGATTTAACGGCCCGGGCCGGGGTTTGCAAGGGGCAATTACGCCTCTTCGAGGGTCTCCAGCCCGCGCGGCAGGTGAATGGCGAACGCAGTGCCCTCGGGCCCGGTGCGCACCAGCTCCAGCCGCCCACCGTGGCCGCGCACCAGTTCGGCGGCGATCGCGAGGCCGAGCCCCGAGCCACCCTTGTTCGCCCCCGACGAGAACGGCTGAAACAGGGTATCGAGCGCTTTTTTCGGCAGGCCGGGGCCGGTGTCCGTCACGGTGATGGTCCATTCCTTCTCGCCTTCGCGCGCGGCGACGGCGATCTCACCGGGCTTGCCGGTCGCCTCGATCACCTGGCGGGCATTGCGCACGAGGTTGCGCAGCACGCGGTAGAGCTGCTCGGAATCGGCGCGCAGGATCAGCCCCATCGGCACGTCTTCGCCGTAGGAAATATCATAGTCGCCGGTCGCCAGCCGCTCGCTCTCGACCACGTCCACCACCACCTCGGTGAGGGGAAAGCGGGTGAGGCGCGGCGCGGGCTCTTCGGCGCGGCCAAAGGCCAGCGTGCTCTCGGTGAGATTCACGGCGCGGTTGATCGAGCCGATCAGCTTGGGCACCGCGCGCTGCACGCTCGGATCCTGGCTCATCTCCACCCGGTCGGCGAAGAGCTGGGTCGTCGTCAGGATGTTGCGCAGATCGTGGCTGATGCGCGCGACCGCGCCACCGAGCTGGGCCAGACGCTCCTTCTGCTTGAGCGCCGCCGAGACCTGGGTTTCAAGGTCATACAATGCCTCTTCCGCCTCGCGCAGCTCGCGCACTTTCGAGGCAGGCTGGATGATCCGGCGCGCATCCTCCGGCGCCTCGCAATACGAGATCATGTCGCGCACCACGCTCTTGATCGGGCGCACCATGAGCATCCGCACCGCGAAAAACAGGAACGCCGAGGTGATCACGGAAATCACCAGAGACAGCACGAAAATCCGCTGTCCGTAGTCGAGCATCGCCGCGCGCAGCGGACCCGCCGCCATCGTCACCTCGATCTCGATCCCGCCCATGCGCACCGGGTCGCCGATCACCCGGATCACCTCGTCGTCGGGGGTGACGAGCCGGTGCAGCGCGTCGCGGATCAGGGCGAAGGCCCCGGCGTTGCGCAGATCGAAGGTGGCGGCCACCGGGCTGGGCACCGGCGACGACAGCATCAGCTCGCGCGCCTCGTCACGCAGCAGCACCACGTTGAACACCTCGGCGTTCTGCAGCAGCTCGGCCTTCAGCCCCTCGTCGATCATATCGTCGGCCAGCAGCACCAGCGAGGCGATCTGCGCGCGCTCGAGCCGGGTGCGCAGGTAGTCCTCGCGGAACCGCGCCACCGACGGCACAAAGATCATCACCTCCGCGAGCATCACGAAGGCGATGGTCAAAACCAGGAACCGACCCGACAGCGAGTTCACCATGTCCCTCTCGTCGTTGGGCGCATCACGGCAGGAACCGCTGCACCAGGCGCACGATGCGCGCCACGTTAGCATTATCAAATAGGCGCGGCGCGAAGTAAGCGCCAGCGGCACGCTTGGAAATTTCGCCCCGCGTCGGGTAGGGCAGCACCATCCCGGCCAGCGATGCGATCTTCAGCCGGGCCGAGAGCGCCAGCGCCCAGGGGGCGATCTGCTCGCCGGCATCCGCACCCACCAACGTCGCCCCCACCGGGCGGCCCTTCACGGCCATCACCTTGAGAAAGCCCGTGGTCTCGCCCGTCGCCACGGCGCGGTCGTTGCCGGAGAACTCCGCGCGCAGCACCTCCAGCCGGTCGCCATGGCGCGCGCGCGCCTCGGCCTCGGTCAGCCCCACCTGCGCCAGCTCCGGCGAGGTGTAGAGCGCGCGGGGAATGTGGTCGGCGCGGGCCTTGGCGGGCAGGCCGAACAACATCGAGCGGATCACCACCCCGGCCTGGTAGCCCGCGACATGGGTGAACTGCGCGCCCCCGGCGACGTCGCCGATCGCGTGGATACGGCGGTTGGTGCTGCGCAGGCGGGCATCGGTGGGGATGCCAGAGGCCGTGCTCTCGACACCGGCCTTGTCCAGCCCAAGGCCCTCGACCGCCGGGGTACGGCCCGTGGCGACGAGCAGGTGGGAGCCGCTGATCGTGGCGCCCTCACGCGTGGTCAACGCGATCCCCTCGGCGCTGCGCTGCACCTGCACGACGGCGGTGTTTTCCTCGATCCGCACGCCGCGCGCGCGCAGCGCCGCCAGCACCAGCGCCACCGCCTCCGGATCGTCGCGCCCCAGCGCCCGACCGGCCTCGATCACCGTCACCTCGCAGCCCAGCCGGCGATGCGCCTCGGCCATCTCCAACCCGACCGCGCCGGCGCCGAGAATGACAAGCGGCGCGGGCTGCTCGGCGAGGGAAAAAATCGTCTCGTTAGTGAGATAGGGCACATCTGCAAGGCCGGGGATATCGGGAAGGCGAGGGCGCGAGCCGGTGGCGATCACGAAGCGCCGCGCCCGGATCACCGTCTCGCCCACCGCCACCTCGCGCGGGCCGGTGAAGCGGGCAAAGCCCTGGATCACCCGCACCCCCAGCCCTTCGAACCGCTCGACCGAATCGTGCGGGGCAATAGCGGCAATCGTCGCCGCCACATGACCTTGGGCCGCGTCCCAGCTCATGCCGACGCGCCCGGCATGCAGCAGCGCTTTCGACGGCACGCAGCCGGTGTTGAGGCAATCTCCGCCCATCGCGCCGGCTTCCACCAGCACCACGCGCGCGCCCATCTGCGCCGCGCCGGCGGCCACCGACAGCCCGCCGGACCCCGCGCCGATCACGCAGATATCGGTCTTGATCGCGCTCATGCCCGCGCCTCCCGGCGAAACAGCCTGATCAGGATCGGCAATGCCGCGAGCAGGCACAACCCAATCAGCGGCCAGAGAATATTCGGCGCGAAAATCAGCCCAAGGTCGGGCCGCTCGCCCGCCTCGAACACCCCGCCGAGGCCCGCGCCGACCGAAGTATAGACGATCGCGCCGGGCACGATGCCCAGGCTGGTGGTGACGAAGAAACGCCAGAGCGACACGTTGAGCAGCGCCGCCACGACGTTGGCCACGAAGAACGGCACCACCGGCACGAGGCGCATCAGGAACAGCACCGACCACTGGTTGTCGTCGATCCCCTGTTTCAGCCGCCGCACCCGTCCCTCGCTCGCATCGATCCGCGCCGCGAGCCGTTCGCCGTAGCCCATTCGCGCGGCGAGAAACAGCCCGGTCGCCCCCAGAGTCGCCCCGGCGATATTATAAACCACGCCGGGGAACAGGCCGAACAGGAAGCCACCGGCAAGCGTGGTAAGGGTGGCGCCCGGCAGCGAAAACGCGGCGATCGCCACGTAGATCAGCACGAAGGCCAGCACCGCGCGCAGGTAGTGCTCGGCGACGAAGCCCATCAGCTCGTGGCGATAATCCGCCAGCATGTCGAAGCCAAGCCAAGGACGCAGGAAGAAAAAACCGAAGCCGGCGGTCACGAGGATCGCGATGAAGGGCGCCTGGCGAAGCGCGCGGGCCTTGGTGCTGGTCATCTGTCCTCCCGGAGCTGGGGCGAAGATGCGCCGGGTGGCGGCGAAAGCCCACCCCCCGCGCCCCGGTCTCACGGCCGATTGATCCCGCGCGGGCAAATGTTACAGCCGGGCCCGGTCCACGTCGCGCCGATAGCCGATCCCGGCCACCGCGGGCGCCGTTGTTGCCTCGGCGCGCCCGTCGACATCAAAGGCGGTCGCCGCCGCCTCGCCGCCCGCGGGCATGGCGAGCTGCACATGATGAAGCGCGCGGATCATCGGCGGCCTCTCTGCATACATATGTATACATTACAAAACACCAGCGCCCCTGTCGATTCCCTCCCAAAACCGCGCGTCGGCGTTTGACTTGGGGCAAAACCCCGCCTATAGACCGGGCTTCGAATGTATCGGCCCCGAATCCACCGGGATGACGGGGCCTGCGATAACGGAGACGGGCGATGAAACGCACCTACCAACCCTCGAACCTCGTGCGCAAACGGCGCCACGGCTTCCGTGCGCGCATGGCGACGAAAGCCGGCCGCAAGATTCTGAACGCGCGCCGCGCCCGGGGCCGCAAGTCGCTCAGCGCCTGAGCTGCGACGCCCCAGACCCGTTGACCAGATGACACCGCCGGAGGCTCCCGTGACCACGGACACGCCCCCGGCGGTTTCCGTTTGCCTGCAAACCCTTACGAAACGGGCCGAATTCCTGGCCTGCGCAAGGGCGCGCAAGGCCGTGACCCCCGGATTCGTGCTGCAGGCGCGCCGCCGCGACGACGCGGACACCCCCTGCATCCGCGTCGGGTTCACCGCCTCCAAGAAGGTCGGCAACGCCGTGGCGCGCAACCGCGCCAAGCGCCGCCTGCGCGCGCTGGCGCGTGCGATCCTGCCGCGCGACGGACGCCCCGGCTGGGATTACGTGCTCGTCGCGCGCGCCGGTGAAACCGCCGCCCGCCCCTTCGCCACGCTGGAAGATGAGCTGACCCGCGCATTGGTAAAGACGCATGCACAGCACCCTGCCTCTTGACCCGCGCGTTTCCTTGGTGAAAATCGCTTATCACAATGTTTGAATGTTCGGACAGGCGAACAGAGGGAGGATATGATGGCATTTGAATTCAACGGCCAGTCGGTCGATACCACAGCCAGCGGCTATGTCGTGAACGTCGAGGACTGGAGCGAGGAGCTTGCGCGCGCCATGGCCGAGGCGGAAGAAGTCGGTGAACTCACCGAACGCCACTGGGACGTGATCAACTACCTGCGCGAAGAATACTTCGAAAACCGCGAAAACCAGCCCAACACCCGCGCGATCATCAAGGCGATGAGCGACAAGTGGGGCGAGAAGATCAAGCAGGACGCGCTCTATGCGCTGTTCCCGCTCGATCCCTCCAAGCAGGGCGGCCGTATCGCGGGCCTGCCGGAAAGCCGGCGCAAGGGCGGCTACTGAGCCACGGCGCCCATCCCGATCGAAAGGCCCATGCCCCGGCGTGGGCCTTTTTCATGCGCGCGCCCCGGACCAGCCGAA